>Ga0228700_1000008_pt1 | contig 270383 bp, 288 predicted proteins | sample McNCre317_Aug_MG_FD_178019 | JGI IMG/M metagenome (GOLD analysis project Ga0228700, IMG submission 178019) | Freshwater microbial communities from McNutts Creek, Athens, Georgia, United States - 3-17_Aug_MG | ecosystem: Environmental > Aquatic > Freshwater > Creek | place: USA: Georgia...
TTGCGGCGCAATACCGATGATGCAATAAAAATGAACTCTTCACAAACCGCAGCGTCTCAGATTCACGTCTTCTATCAGCCTGCTCCGTCGTTATATCACATTCAAAGATCAAGCCCTAATGCGAAGGCCCACCGCCCTGCTGCCGTTGAGAATTCGGCGGCCTACACACGGATGGAGATTCTGTATCAGAACTACACGGGTCAGCCTGTAACCGTTGCTGACCGTCGCGGCTTGACAACTAGGATTCCAACTCAGTTATGCGCGGGTCGTAGTGACTTTGTAATCATCCTTCGCTACACGTTTTACGGCGACTGCAGCAAATCACTCATGGAGCAAATCGCTCATGTAGACCACGACTCAAGCCTGGAGATGAAGCAGATCAAGAAAGAACTCCAGGATTTACCTAAAGGACAACAGAAAGCAATCTCGGTAGATATCACGTACGTGATTGAAGTCAAGGATTTGTCAGCTCCGTGTTATCATAGCACGACCGACCTCTTGCTGACCAGAGCGTCTTGCGGTAAGAGTCCAGCACACCCCTACTGCTCTCGGTACGTGGACGCTTCTTCTCTAACAAACTCTAACCAGATCATGGCGACCCCAGATCAGGCAGTGTTTGTTCGCTACCACAGCCGATCAAAGAAAGTCCGCTACATCAACCTCTTCGGAAGAACACTACAGCTTATCCCTAATCCTCAGGTCGAAGCACCTGAGGATAGAAGGGAGAAAAACTCAGACGGTGGGATGTACATTTACTACCCAAAGAGAAACGCAGTAGGTGATCCAATCCCTGACGACAATGTGGCGTGGATGTACTACACTCTCGAAGAAGCTCGGGAGAAATTCCACATCTACGAGAGCATCCACGATGCAATGCAAGGCGGTACTGAGATTGAATTAGCTGCTCGAAAAGAAGCCGAAAAACAAAAAGCTCACGATGATCTCGTGAGAGAACTTAAACGAGACACTGAAATACTTAAGACCCAGAATGCAGTTCAGGATCAAATCTATCGAGACAGAGATGCTGAGCGGGAAGAACACCTCGCTAGAATTAGACGTCTTGAGTCCGAGAGAGAGGATCAGAGAAAGAAACAACTGGACGAAGAAAAGAGGCAAGCCGAACTAGAAGCAATGCGATTAAAGCAACAGCGCGAACATTACGAACACCTAGCCAAAATGGAAGAGATGAGAAGAAAAGACAAGTCTGACTCAATTAAGTTCTTCGCCACCTTGGTGGTAGCTGGTATCACACTGGTTACGGCCATCGTCAAACTGGTGCCTTCTGGGGGAAAGCCATAATAAATATAAGTCTGTGCAACATGTTCTGCTGTATAAACCCTTCTCGGACTAACGGTAGATCCCCAACACCATGATTGATCCATTCCTTGTTGCGAAGATTGAGGCCAACACGCCAAAGATTAACCCTGACATCGGTCGAGGGTTGGCGGTAGTTCAGATGAAAGGGGCATTTGCTCATCTGGACCGGATAATCCGAATAGCGGCACGAGATTTCCCGCCGGGATTCACCTACGACAAACTGGAGATCGTCTCTCCGGAGCGTGAGCTCAACGCAGTCGTGGTGAAAAAGCCAGGTCGTCGGATACACGACGTGGCTCGTAAGAACATGCGAGTGCTTTCTGTGCAGATGAGTCTGCATGGTCAGCCCCTGCCTGAGCGATTCATTCAAGTACCCTTCGTCGAAGACGGCGGGCTTACCAACATCAACGGCAGTTACTACACCGTCTCTCCGGTTCTTTCTGATCCGATCGTCTCGATCTCGGAAGACCTGGTGTTTGTGAGGCTCCTCAAGGCCAAACTCACCTTCGAGAGAATGCCGTTTGCATACTTCATCAACGACCCAGTAAAAATCAGAAAGACTGAATCGGTACAGATCGTCCACTCCAGCATCTACAACAAGAAAACTCCAACCACAGGAGAAACCATCAAGGCGCAATGTACCTTGATGCACTACTTGCTCTGTAAGTTTGGCTACACCCAGACGTTCAAGCAGTATGCGGGCGTTGTCCCGATCATCGGCGGATCAGAAATTAACGACACCAACTATCCAATAGAAGAGTGGGTGATCGCTGAAGGAGCAGGAAACAAAAACCGAAGACCCGGAATGCCAGTCCCGGTGGTGCGCGTAGCAATTCGAAGAGCTGAGTACACCCCGGCTCTTCGATACTTCATAGGTGGTCTGTTTTACATCGTTGAGAAGTTTGCGACGAAGATTGATGTTGCCTACGTCGACGACACCAACATGTGGAAGAGATTCCTGGGGGAGATCATCTGGTCACCAGAAGTAGCAGCAGGCCGACTGATCAGTGATGTGAGGGAACACCTTGCATCACTAGACGAGTACGTGGACCCGGACACGCAGATCAAACTGCATGAGTCTGGATTCATTTGCTCAAACCTGTACGATCTATTTGCCATCATCATCGTGGAGTTCGATACCCGAACCCTTGATTCTGATGACGCTGCAGCATCTTGCTATGGGAAAGTGTTGGACGTGATCAATTACGTCCTCTACGACATCACGGCGGGGTTCTTCAAATTGTACTTCAAGCTCAAAGCAAAAGGTGCAGAGATCACGTACCGGGAAGCAGAGGCTGCGATTGCAAGCACCGTTAGGACTGGTGCCGCTTTCCGACTTCACCGAACCCACGGAGAAGTTGCCACACACAGTTGCTCGAGTGCTGTGATGCCGTTCAAAGTCACGGCCATGATGGTCCCTCAGCAAAAGTCCACGAAGTCACCCTCCAGGGGAGGAGACCGTGGAGCAGATCAGGATCCGTCTTCACTTCGGCACGCCACCCTGCCAGTAGTTGGTCAGTTAGCTGGCCCCAAATCTGGCCCCAATGGACGACACCGAGTATCGCCCTTTCTTCGACTTACCCCTACTGGGAAGATCATTGAGAATCCTGAGATTGCGGATCTTCTCAAACGAACCCAAGACACGCTGACGAAAAAGATGACATGACACCCATTTCCATCCCGAGTCCTCCCGTCGTTTTTGAGCCGACTGAATTATCGGCCGTATTCGGAGAAGGAGAGTATCGGTTTGGTAGCAAGGAAGAAGTGCAGCAACACAAGCCCTTCTTCCAGCAGGATAAAAATCGTCCGGTTAACCGCGATTTCCTGCAGCGTCTGGAAAACCGATACGACGTCGTCGGAGACAACGGCATGCGCACACCCGGTCTGCGACAATACGAACTCAACCCAATCAGTCAAGCTACAGGACACTACTTCCCCAGAATAAATCACATCAACACCAAAGACTTCTTGGACCCCGACTCCATTGTTCCGGGATCCTATCTGGACATGTCTTTCCAGTGCAATGCGGTGCTGGAAGATGAAAACATCAACATTCGAGATCACTTACCGCAGTTCATACAAACGGACCTGACCCAGCACCCGCTGATTCAGCTTGCTGCCCACTACTGCAGCCAATACACACAACAGGTAGATTACGACAAAATCGTTCTGGCGGACAACATTGCAAAGCGATGGACCGCTAATTTTGCCACGGCAGTGACGCGCTCGGCAGTATCCCGGTGGATGCAAATCCCTGAGAACTTCTTGCTGTTCAACCAAGTGGCCTACTGGTGTAGTATTTATTACTGCACGAAAAACGGAAAAGGAGATTTCCTCGCCCATTGCGACGATGCTGCGCTGTGGACCTACAAGCTGTTCGAAAAGATATTCCTTCAACAAAGCCCCCAAGTCTGCGAAATAATTCTTCGTAAAGATTTGGTGTACTACATCCGCAACTTTCAGGATTCAGTTAACGAACTAGGAACAATTCTCACCCACCTCAGCAAAATAATCCCGGAGGCTAACCAAGCTTTAACAAACCCAATTGAAATAAAGGTCAGACCGCATCTTTGCCCGAAAGACTACGATCCGCATATTTACAACATGCTGGAGATGGTCAAAGAAGGCACCGTTGAGAAATACATCTCCAGCGATGATTGGACCCCAAAGAACTCTCAAGCACAACTCGTTACCGTCTTACAGCAAGCCTTGGATCAGCGATACCGCTATCCAATTCCTCTGGACTATTTGTACTGGAAAAGAAAACTAGACGAACAAGAAAGCAGCGCAGTACAGGAATCTTTCGTTTGCAAAAACATCGAACCTAAAGGAGATGTAGACCCAGCTCTTCGATTCATTCAAACCGAACAGAACAATCTCATCCCAGGATATCCGGAACCCACTACCGCGCCTGGAAACTTCTTTGGTCATTGGCTACCTTACAAAGGAACTTACTTTTACGATCGTCTGGCTAACGCCTACAACCCGGCTAATTGCTATAGCATCGTCTCGAGCAACGGAAGGATTTTTGACAGACACGGAAATGAATTAGAGTTCCATCGGATCGCACCAGAGCACTATCTGGCACGACTCCTGAATGGACAAAATAAGTTTTTGCCCATCATCATCGGGGGAGGACACCCCAACGATGGACAGACCTGCGAAAAACCACATCTTCCAAACTACATTCCTGAGGAAAACAGCATGCATGGACTCACGCCATTCCACAACGGCAGCAACGGCTCTGGTTTTGGGCTCGTTCAACGCCCCACCCATCAACCTCTGATCCAAGGCAATGGCTTTGGAGTAGGTTCGCAACAAATTCAACAGCAGCAACAACCTGCCGCTGCGATGATTTACGGTTACGACGTTTCCGGAAATCGTCAACCCATCTCGATTGCTGAGGCTGCCCACGTGTGGCGTACCTCGAATGGCCAAGCGCAGTTCTATCACGAGAACAACGAGCCTGTGTCTTTTGGATACAATGCTCAAGGTCAGGTCGTGATGGCCCAACCAGTCGCACGGGTGCAAAGCACCGTCGGCTTCGGACGCCCGAATGCCGCTTCGACTGTGGGGTTTGGTACGGCGGCGAGTTCCTCGTTTGGCACCGCCACTGCGTTCAATCGCAGCACAGTTTCGGCCGCGATTCCCAACCACACTTTCCAAGTCGCGCAGGAAGGTGACGGTCTTGGCAGTCGCAGGCTGGATCCTTCGAACCCCGCAAGCTTTGCACTCACCATGGGTCGCCGAGCTGCTGCAGCACGTGCCGCTCAAACACAGGAAGCCACTCCGGCGGCAGCCCCTCAAGCAACTCAGCAACACCGACCGTTGCCCAATACGGCCTCACTCGTGAGCAGTCTGGTAGCACGTCACCCGACGACGGCACTGCCGGCCGCGACTCCTGCTCCAGCGCCCCAGCCGGCACCCAAGCCGGCTGCCCAGCCTGCAAAAGAGATCGACGTGATGGCCGATCTGGATCTGGATCGTCAAGCTTTCTACGTCAATGAAAGCGCACTCTACCATCCGGTTCTGGACAAGTCGCGTTTTCGTCTGGGCATCAAGGTCAAAGCAGGCGTGGCCAAGAAGATCATGGCCTATCCGTTGGATGCAGATGAGCAGGCTGACTGGCAGATCGAACACCCGTGGCATCGTCGTGGGGCTGGTGACGCGATCGCAGATTCTCTTCGCAAGTCTGGCATCGTCGGACTTCCCGACAAGGTTGTGGATGGTGAAGGGGTTTCGGAAGATACACCAGACTACTCCGGTCCTGGGGAAGAAGAAGCGGAGAACCAGCGCCTGGCTGAGGAGAAGGATGTTTCGCGAGACACTTCGGGCGCTGTGCTGTCCCAGACCACCATCGGCTCTTCCATCGACGACGTGTTTGCTCGGCTTGATCACAAGCTCAGTCGTTCCGGAACTAAGGAAGCCGGATTCATCGGAGCCGTCGGCGAAGTGTTCGACAAAATCAAGCCGGTCCTGCTTCGCTCGCGTACGGAATCGGACCTCCTGGGCACGTGGGCTCTGGCCAAGGACCTGAATCAGCTCGCTCAGCATCTCATGGTCAGCCGCCTGCGAATGAAGGACAAAGCACACTTCAGTCACACCCTGATCCAACTCATCACGACGGCCAATCAGGCCATGACCAAGGCAGTCAACGATCTGCTCAAGCGAATCAACAGCCCGATCACCATCTCCGATTTCATGCTCGACATGCTGGACCTCACGGCCGCTGTTCGTCGAGATCATGGACAAGAGATTCTCGACCTGATGGAAGGACTTAGCCAAGAAACCATCGAGCGTGGTCTCGATCACATCAACACCCGTACGGATGAGCGTGCTGCAGCATACATCTCCAGCGTCGTGCCTGACCGCGCACATGACGATCCTGAAAACCCCACGCAGGTGATCCTGCTGCGCGAACGCCAAGTGTGCGTTTCGGTGAACGCAACCTCTGAAGACCTGGGCATTCAAGACTGGGCCGAAAAGAGCGGCGGTGGCCACGCCGTTGGACGCACTCTGGACGTTAACGCCAAACTCGCCAGCGCTGGCCTGCGTGCCCTGGCTCGCGTTTACGGCAACTACGTCCATGACGTGGACGGCCGTCCCGGCATGCTGCTCAAGACCATCGATCAGCAATACTACAAACTCATTTCTGACAAGGATGACGAAGAAGGAAATCCGCGCTGGTATTCGATGTGGTGCGTGACGGGTCAGGTCTGATCCTCCTCCTGCAATAATCCAGTTTCTTTAATCAACATAACAAAGAGGAAGGATCCCCGATGGGGATCCTTCCTGCTTCTTCTTTTTTTTTTTATTTGTCAGGAACGGGCTCGGGCTCCAGTTCCGGCTCCCCATCGGGATTATCAGGATTCTCACCACCCGCAGCAGACTCGGGATTCTCACCCCCAGCATCGAGCGGGTCGGTACCGGTGAGGTCATCGCCACCACCCGCGTCCATCCCAAAATCTTCGCCACCACCGTCACCGGTGTCGTCGGTAGTGGATGAGAAATCAGTTCCAGAATCAGAGGTGCCTCCATCAGCCCCCAGCTTTTCCAGATCCTTGTCAGCGGCGTTGGCCATGTCCTTGGTCTTCGAAATGATCTTCACACAAGAACGAATCACCGCCTCCAGATGTTCAGAGGTTTCATCGATCACGTTGATCATTGGTTGGCCATCATCATCCTTACTCGTCAGATCCGACAGTTCAGGAAGGATGCCCTTCTTGGCCATGTACCGGCGCATGTAGTACGCTTTGACCATTGCTCGAATGGTACCGACTTGGCCGGAGATGGTTCCGGCGTTCTCGCTCGTCGCCAACTGATCACTGATGTGATGATCAATACCAGCGTCCAGAAGATCCGAGTAATTGCGCAGTAGCTGCAACTGATTTTCCAGAGTGACCGACGGCGGCCGGGGAAGTGCCACCTCCAAATTCCACAGGAATTCATTCAGTGACCGATTGACCAGCAGGATTTTTTTCGACTCTTCCGGGAGTTGGGAATATTGCGGGAAGCTGGATTCGTCGATCTGAAGCTTGACCTGATCGATTTTCTCCAGGACCAAATCCTTTAAAGAATCCACGAACGACTGATCGTAGGCCATGACTTTGCGCATTCGATCAGACAACTGAGGACAAAACACATCTTGGTAACCCATGATGCGCTTGCCGTACATGATCGAGCGCGCCGCTACCGAAGTAGCAACCTCACCGGAAAAACCCTCCTTGATCTGCTCCGGACTCATCCCGAAGTTGTAAGCCGACATCTTCTCCAGATTCTCCGACAACGAGGAGTCTGGTTTCGTGTAAGAAGAGTTTGTCTGCTCAAAGGTGTACTTGATGTCCGGAATGGCCGTGTTGCCACTGATCTCCCACTCATAACCCAGTCGCTGGATCATGTCCACAGCATCTTGAGGATGAGCGATGGATCTTGGCAGTGTGAAGTTTCGAGTACGGAAAATCTCATCGATGGATTCTTCGATGGTTTGCTCCGGATTCGGATCGTGCTCAGGCACGTTCATGCTGACTCGCGTCCGAGGCGTAGAGTTCTTAATCCCGGTCAGGAGATCATTGAACAGAACGACCGAACGCATCATGTTCAGGGTGGAGATGTTGTCCACCAAGCTTTTGCCATTGCCGTCATCGTCGTATCGGAAGGCGATGTAGCTCAGATACTCCGCGGGAATATAAAGAACTTGTGTGAACTTGTTCTCGTTGGCCCGCGCCATCATCACCTGATAAAAGTGCGAATTGCTCGAGATCTCGACACTTCCACCGTGCACGCCGTTCTTGATTCGATTGATCCAATCCTTTTCAATCAGATCTCCCCAAATCCGAGTGATGGTCTCCACCTGCATCCGATTACCCGGATTATACGTGCCGCCCATCCCTAAGTTTGCATGGATGCGAGCCATCACGTTGGTTTGATTTCCACCGCTCTGGTACGTTCCCAGCGTGTTTTGATTCAGGATGTCGTTGTTCTCGATGCGGATCGGATAACCTTCAGCATCCAACAGAACAAAAGCACCCACGCGCTTTTGATAGTCCCCAGGACTATGAACCACCGTGATCGATTCAGAGGGTAGATCAAGCGTCATCGGCTTACCGATGAAGGATCTGCGCATCTCCGACTGCTTCTTGATGCTGACAACTGGCTCATTACCACGAGCCGTCCCAGTACGAAGATGTTTTTCCACCAGTTCATCAGCCAGATCTGAGAAAGCCTCCAAACCCTGAGAGCGCATTTGTCTCATGGTGGCTTTTCGAACAGATTGCTGACGGATCTTATCGTGCACCTTCGGGATTTTCAACACCGAGATGTTGTCCGTCATGACGATGCAGTCCATGTACCAGGACTTACTGGAAGCAGTCTCCTCCCCCAGATAAAGTCTTTTCTCCACACGCTCAGGATCGCTCACCGCGTGAAAAGCTTCGATCGACAAACCCCTGACTTTTTCCTTCTTCGAATCCGTCGGACTGCCAAGAACCCCAACGTTGCGCATGAGTCCTTTATCGTCCACAATAAAAGACAGCGATTCGTTCGAGATATACCGATCTCCATTGATCAAATCATCCACTGCGTTCTCAGGGATAATCGCCAATGCATCGCAACCTTTGTCGATCAGAGCCTTGCGAAGGATCTCCGGCAACATCGGCTTTATCTTGTAGTCGGTTTCGAAATACTCTGTGATTCGGTTAATCAAAGAAGCCGTCAGCTCGGAAGAGAAGACAGTTTTAGGTCCCGAATAAGTCAGCTCCGTGGTACCCATGTCCACTGGAGACAAAATAGAAGCGATTGTAGTGGCCGCCGCCATTTCCAAGTCGGGCAGCAACTCCATCGCCATCTTGGTGTTGGCGTTGCGGCTGGCACGACGTTCGGGTGCGGCTTTCAGCAAATTCGCATCGAACACCCCATTCTTGCGATTCCCGTGCTGGTCCCTCGTCGGGGGGCGTTTCGTCGACGCCGTAGCCTTAGAGACCAAACTAGCCGTCAGGGGATCGGCCTTAACCAGGTCAAACACCTGGAAAGTTACCTTGTTTGCTGGTTTTAATTGCATTTGTTTCTCACTTGCCGCAGATGTGGAAGATGGAGCCTTTTAAATGAATACTCGCTATCAGATCTATGTTCGAGACACGTTTCACCTGGTAGGCACCATGGGGATCTGTTTTGATCACTGCGCACTTGCAGTGAATAAGGGCATACAAATTCAAGACCCCAGCTACAGTATCCCGGACTCGTCCTTAGACGACCGGGCTAGCTGGAAGTATTATCAGAATATGGCCGGCCTACGTCATGAGACAGACCCGCTGATCACAATACCCTCACTCCAGACCGGGGAGTCAATTGAATTCTCAAAGAAATCTTTTCGAGATGATCCTGTAACTAAGGCAGCCTACCGGCGAGGGACCATTCCGTATTACGAGCTCATCGGAGCTCACCCCGAAATGATTGAGTACATTCATGGGGTGATTTATGCGCCGGATCCAAAATGGAGTTTCTTTACGACCCCCGATGGTGAGATCGTCGACACCACCGACTATTTAAGCTATCCGCTGGAGATCGTCAAAAAACCCAACGGGACGATTCTGTATTTTGACTCAAACTACGTCGAAGAAAATGAATACCACTTGATTTTCGAGATGCAGAATTGGATTTACGATTATCTCCATCGTTGGGCTGTCTGGCCGTACGCCGTAGTTGATGATTTGTACGTGGCCGACGTTGTTGCGAAGCTGGCAATTTTGCTGGTTCCATACATCATCAATGCTCGACTGAGAAGATGCAAGACAAACGAAGTTCACAGCTTCCACATCAAACAGTACCTTGGATCGAAGGGTATCCCTGAAATCTATTTGGACGTGTTGGATAAGAAGCAGTCTCTTTTCCTGTATCGGAACCTGGATTACATTCGCACGCACGCAGGAAAGCGCGATGTGATGCTTTGGCTGATTGAAAACATCATGACCGCCAGAGGCTTACCGGTTTCTCAGTACGTCATCAAGCATCTGCTGACTGATTTCCGTTACGATGAAACACTGAAGGATCACGTCAGCCTGACGCCGACGCCATTCCTTCAGAAGAAAACAATCGGAACCCCCGACGAAGTCTTTGTGAATGTGGGCTACACCCATCAGGCGATTCTGGAGAAGATGAACCAGAGAGCTCCTGGTAATCCCGGATTGCACGTCAATGAGTTCGAAAAGCTCGACCGCGCTCTCTATGAATCGACAGCCAATACCCTGCAGACGAAGGTCTTGGAGTCTCGGTCCGACGACGTTCAAACAACCACGCCGTATGGACTGGAAGAAGTGGCGATCAATGAGTGGTTGAGACTTTCAATTTCTGGGGAGTACAGCGTCAAGACCACGATTGCGATACCCAACATGAAAAATGAGGTATCACTCACGTCTAGAGAAGCAGCGTTTCTTTTTGGTTACTGCCTGATTAAACTCCACCAAGGATTCCAGTTAGATCCAGACGGAAAGATATACCCGTGGAGTAACTACTTTGACGTGAATGAGGATGGGACTCTGTGCGACCCGGCATTCCTTGTTTCCAGAGTGCTCAAGAAAGAAATCCCCACTCTGGGATATTTGAAGACGCAAGTGCAAGAGAAGGTGCTGAGTGATTCGGAACTTGCCTTGAGCATTTCCGGGTACCCGATATTCACTTCGGCCAGAACAACCCAAGAACTCATTGATTGGTCGAAGAAGGTGCACAACTTTGCCTGCAAGCAAAGACTGCTCGGGGCTCAGTTCTACACCCCGACAAGATACGGGATGTTTACTCTGGCGTGTACCAAATCGTGGAGGGATGAAATGATCTCCCTCCCAGGGTTTCATAGCTGGAGGGAAGACAGCGGCGTCAACCTAGAGAACTGCTCGGTAGAAACCCTTACAAACTTAGCTGCGTCTTTGGTGACTATTTTCGGGGGTTACAGCAACGATGAAGCTAACGAGATGAAGAAAGTGCAGAAGGCGATGATCGCCATTATGCAGCGACTTCTGAGTTACTCGGTTCAGTTCATCTCAGACGAGGGGACGACGGACAACTTGGTCTTAGATCAAAGACCGCATCGTTACGGCACAGGCAAGTTGGACGCACAGCTCAGGTGTGGGGTTCCACTGAGTTTGGATGTGGTGGAGATCGCAACCACCGCAACCATTGATGCAAAGGCTGTCTGGAATAACTACACCCAGCATAAACCCGACTGCGTAACTCGCGCAACGATCTCGGTGGATTATGGGACGCTTCACCGTAGGGTTAGTGGTAAGGTAATTCAAACCAATCCATCTAAATCGCCAAAGACAATTGTTATCCGATCGAGAATACCGCAAATCGAATTCACTGGGAATAATATTTAATCTCAGGTGGGCTTTATCTTTTGATTAGGCCCACCCCTTCATTTCTTTTTGTTGAGACCGACATGGAAAATACCGTCCCTACCGACCTGCTGAGTGTCCTCATTGCGATGACGCTGTACCGTCGGCCTTTCGTCGCACCTGCCTTCACCACGATCAATGAAAAGCTCGGCATCCAGTCGACCGCAGCACTTCCTCCGAACACGTACCCGGAGATCGGATATCTGATCATCGGTAACGGTGGACATCGCGCCGTTACCGGTACGAACGGCCTCAGCAAGAATTCTAATTATCAGCACGAGACTGAGAATTACGCACTGTTCAATCAGATCCCCTACGTTTTGCGTGATCCGGCGGATGATCTGACCCCGGAAGAGCGCCAACGCTTCCGACTGAGAAAGACCGTCGAAATCGATACCAAATCCTACGTGGCCTACTATGGTCGCCGACTGGATCTGGCAAACTCCAACATCGTTCTCGAAAAACGAACCGTCAGCCCAGATGGGAAGGTGATCGACAAGACCCCACTGGTGCCGCAGGCGAAGAATCTCTCCCCGACGCCGACAGTGCTCAGCAACACGGGTGTGAATGAGCTTGCCAACGTGATGCACTATTGCGGGATTCGGATCACCATCTCTTTCACGGCGGCAGACGTTCAAGAGTTGATCAACGTCTCGAACATTCTCTACAAAGATCCTGGGTATGCCATCATCTCAGAAATGGGTCTGTGCTCAGGGATCGAGAAGGTTGTAACGGCTGCAACCCCCAGCGGCAACATCAACTACAACGAAGTCATCGGTTGCCAAATCATGACCCACATCAGCGGATCGACGCTGGACATGCAATCTTTCACTTCGGGCGGTTTCAACTTCGAACTCTACGGTGGTTCGGACAATCCGCAGTATCAGCTCGTCTGATGAAAGAGAGCCGCCCCTTAAAAGGGCGGCTCTCGAGTTTTAAGTGAGGATATGGAGATGACTCCAGAGCAAGAAGACCGGGCACTCCTGATCGTCGGAATAGATCCAGGAAGAGCCAATACGGGGTACTGTAAGCTGTATTACGACGCTGAGACTTTGGACATCGTCGGGATCATTCCGCGCACGATTACCGAGAAGGATCTCTACGTTCCGCAGTATGACGTTTTGAGGTTCGGTATCAGTCAAGCCACGATGTTTTCTCATCGCGAGAATTTTGTGAATTTATTCAAGATTGACAAACCGAGCTTTATTTGTTGTGAATCTCCGTTTTTCAATCGTGCCACGCCCTCGGCATTTCGGTCTTTGAGTTATTTCTTGGCGAACCTGTTTATCGCGGTCGAAAAGGCGTTGACTTCTACCCCTTTGGATCTGGTAGATCCTCCGACTGCAAAGAAAGCGATAGGGGCTAAAGGAAATGCCAAGAAAGAAGACGTGTTGAGAGCAATGGAAAAGATACCAGAGCTGGTAGAAAATTGCGAGACGACCCTGAAGGATCTAGACGAACACTCTTTGGACTCGATGGCGATTGCCTATTACCGACTCCAGATGCTTCGCAACCCTTCCATTTAATCCACCCAAACAAAACCCATTTGAAAGCCTATTCATCATGTTCAGCGAATTGCGCAAAAAGATAAGGCAGACTCAGATCGAAGTAGCTGCCCCGGTTCCGGATCTGGCTTTGCAGTATTTCGTCTGGGATGATGAGTATCACAGCAGCTCACGTCGTGGCCTGAAAGTGTTCCATCAGGACTACGAACACGTTCTCAATTACTGCAATGGAGACACCCAAGACAAACTCCTCAGGCGAGTTATTCTTCGTGGTCGGTCTTTTCATTTCTCCAAACTTCTGTCCAGTTATAGTTTCGACTGGCCTAACCTCATCCTTCTCATGATCTCCTCCATTTTCTTTTTCTTCCAGTGGCTCTTTGGCCTTCCCAAATCGTTCGCTCAAGAGGTTTCACTCATGAACAAAAACAGCGCCCCCCTCCTCTACGGCGCGTTGGTGACGGCGCTGTTTTGCAGCTTCTACCAATTCAAGATCGTGCAGTTCGAAGAGTCGAACCAAGTGCTGATGACCCAAATCAGTCAGATGCAGCACGAGAAACAAACCAGCGTCGTTGCTCCGCCCCCACCACCGGAGAACGTAGCCTTGGCGGCTTATGTGCAATCCCAGGGAAAGCGTGATGAAATTCTGATCGGTTCTCTGAACAAACTAACTCAGGCGGTAGAACAGATGGCCGAGCAACAGCAAGCTCTTGCAGAAAGTCAGATTCGAGTCGAAGCACTACTGAAGAAGAGAAAGAAAGGTAAGGGGTAAATTTTGTTCCCAGATCCAAAGCTCAGATCGAAAATGATCAATCAAGCCAAGACCGTGGAAGAAATGCAACAAGTTGATCGACATCTGTTAATCATGGCCGTCATTCGTTTGGGTGTGTGGTTGTTGTTCGGTTGTTTCTCGGTTGTTTTTGCTCTCTATGTTTTTCTGACCTATCGAAACGGTCAGGCACCCACTCTGCAAGACATTGGTGGTTTGTTCTCCAGTCTTGTTCAACTATTGGTTGCGGCAGTCACGCCGCCAGGAAATTGAAAATGAGAAACGGCATGATCAGCCTCCTTAGCCTTGCTCGTGAAGACGCTGCCATTTTAGGCCAAGCCCAGGTAGAAAACGAATACGTCTTCTTTGCCTATGCTTCGGATTTGCAGTCTGTAGTGAGTGAGTTGTCAAAAACGGCCACTCTGATTGAGTACCAGGAGCAGTACGGTATCGAGATTCAAACCCCTGAGAAATCAAAAACCCAGGATGCGTGGAGAAAAACCACGCTGAGGATTCGAAAGACGATCCCGGCGAGTGGTTTCCCCGATACGAAAAAACTCAAGAATCAAAAGGAGGCGACCTATGAGCAGGCCATCAAGGTTCCTCTTCCTTCTGATCATGGCGGTGTCAAGTCGAAAGAAATCCCCACGCAATCTTGTCACGATGCGTTCCTGGTGATTCAAGAAATCGCCACGATGGGGATGTGCAAGATTCGCTACACCCTACCGTCGGAGTTTCCGGGAAGATCCTACGAGTACGACCTGATGATCAATAAGGAAGGAGATCCCGTAGGCTTCTTCAAAATCGATCTGGAAATACCAGACAAGCTCCCATCTGCGCCAAAGCTGGTAGAGGGTTTTGACCGCGTTGTCTACCGTCAACGCTCAGAACGAACGTCGGAAGAAAACGAATTTATCGATAAATACTGGAAGACGGCCTGTCGGATTATCTGAATAGAAAGCATGACTACCACCGCCGGGATCGCCTGGCGGTGGTAGTCGTTGTTTATTTTGTGATCAGTCAAAACACCACGCACCCGCTCTTTTATTTTGTAGCGGGTTATCTGCATACATTTCAATCAACGAGGTTAAAGAACTATGTCCTACTCTTTGGATGTATTGGGCAAGACGCTCCAGAATAAAGTCATCGGGGAGAAACACACCCTCACCCCTAAGACGAATCCGGACGATACGCTTTGGATCATTTTAGAGAACTCCCCCTTCCACGAGTGGGAGTTCTCTATGAAGTACACGCCGAAGACCGGACCATCCCGAATTCTTCAGTATGGTCTTGACTTCGACTTCTGCTTCCAGTTCCTGAAGGCAAGTCAGTCCTGCAATTTGCCCATCTACGCAGGTGTGAAGTTTGTGGATGTCACCCTCGACGGTGAAGTCCTGGTGAACTATCAAGCATTCGGGTCCGACTACTCGCTCACCTCCGCGCAGAGAACTCAGGCTTACAGCACGATCAAAACCGATCCGAGTTACATGACCTGGGAGTCTGCGGTTAAGGCACTTGGGTTGACCATGGAATGGTCACTTGTGGTGGATCATCCGTGGTCAAGCGTGAATGTCGATGTTGTTCGTCGCGCTAAGGAAGAGCTGGAAAAAGCGGGTCTGGTGGTTCATCTGAGACCTGAGTTTCTCCCGACCCCGGAGCAAGCAAAATTCATTCCTTCCGCCGATGAATTGGGTTTGGGGTTGGTTGAAAATTACCCCATGGCCACAGTCGCTGAATCGGTTTTGGGTAATTCGGAAAAGCTCTACCTGAATCCCAAAGGGGCAAACGCATTGGTGGTGGACCGAGTGCGCACGACCTTGGCTGAAATGGGTTATCAACTACCTGTCAAGTTTGCGGCCGGAATCACCTTCAACGACACGAAAAAGACAGTCGTCTACGACGATGTGGTTTACGCTGCACGTCAATCACAAGTCCCTTTCGTTACCAACGGTTTGTTCGATGCGAAGAAGTTTGTCGCGATCAATTCCAATTCTCCTGCTCACTGGATCAACTTTCCGACCTTCAAAATCGGAGAATCTCCAGCGCGGAATGTGTTGAATCAGGTGGTTTTGGATATCCCTCAAGACTTCACTCACCGAGTACGCGCCCGAGCGATTCTCAACGACACCGAAGAGCTGGTGTATGGCATCGACTTCTTCATCGACAATCGCAAGCTCAGCGTCGAATATCCTCTGAGGTCCGGCGATCGGATTCGTTTGTCCGTCAAATCGACGGCATCAAAAACGGCTGATGATCGAAATTATTACAAAGTGTTCAAAGTCGCCAGTGGGGTCAAAGACTTCCAACTCAGCGACTTTTATTACCTCACGGTGGATGACCTTCGGGTCACTGTCAATGACTGGTACGTCCTGGATCCCGATCAGGACTACACCATCAACACTTCCGGGGTGATGAGCATTGTCTACCCGCTCGAGCTCGGAGACATCATTGAAGTGGAGTCTCTGGACAACATCCCCGAAATGGGTAAACAGCAAATGAGATCAATTTTGTTTGCCGTTGGCAGCACGATTGTGGCCTAATTTTGTTTTTATAGCAGGAAACGTTCATGAACAATCTTCGTACCCGTAACGGGGAACCGAACAACTTCGAAGACGGCCTGGCCGTCCGGGGTATTTTGCTGGATGGCTCGGAGGGTGCCAAAGTCGTCGCCATGAAGATTCAGGAGACGGATCCCGTTCCGACCAGTCTCTTCGATTGGGTTCGAGCAACCATGCTCTCCCTGAAGACGCTGTCTGACGCTGGTGGTGGTAAGGTCGCCGATCAGCCACTGACGGACAGCAGCGACAAGGCCGCCAACACGAAGTTCGTGCAATTGCTGGCGGCAGAGATGCTGCTGAAGATTGCCGGCGGCACCAACCTTCCGGTTGGGTTGGACAGCCTGGCCGAATTCGCCACCGCCATGGGGAACGACCCCCAATTCCTCACGAAAATCAATGAAGCCTTGGCCACCAAGGTGAGTATTGAGGATCTGCGGTACACGACGGCTAACTCCTGCGTGGCCGGTGGTGGTCCGAACGCCATCTCTGGTGCGTTCATTCCTGCCATCAAAACGCTGGTGGGTGAGCCGGTCATCTATGTTCGATCGCTCGGCGCAAACACGGTCCCGGATCCGACCTTCACTCCGAACCTCGGGGTGATCTCGGCTGATGTTATCGTCAAGAGCAACAACCAACCTCTTTTGCCTGGCGACATTCCTGGGGCTAACTACCCCATGATGCTGCGCCGGGATTCTTCGCTCCAGAAATGGGTGCTGATGAATCCTGCAGGTGCTTCGAATCTGCCTTGGGCGTCCAACGACGTCACCACGGCAGGTCTGTCCACCAGCACGGTTGTGACTCCGGCTTCGCTGAAGGCAACACTGGCCCAGGTTCTGGGAACGGCTCCGGACGTTCTGAATAGCTTTGCGGAAATCGCAGCGGCACTGAAGAACGACCCCCATGCGATCGACACCATCCTGGCTAAGATCGCGACGCTGGCCCCTACGCAGTCTCCGGTTTTCACCGATTCTCCGAAGGCCCCGACCCAGCCGCTGACCTCGAACGACGCGACGCTGGCAACGACGGCATTCGTTTGGGCAGCCATCACGCAAGCACTCACGAACAACCTGAAAGCTTCGACCCAGACCATCTCCGGCATCGTTCGGCTGTGTACCAATCCCGAAGTCCTGGCGATGCTCAACGACACGGCGGCCGTCACGCCTGCCACGTTGCGCTACTGGTTTGACAATCTCCCAGCCGCCACCACGACTGAGCGCTCCATCGTTCGGTTTGCGAGTTCGGATGAGTCTTTTACTGGGCTGCTGGAGGACGTGGCGGTCAACCCGAAGGGAATGCGCTTCGCCATTGACCAAGCGCTTTCCCAGTTTGTTGGTGGCCTCACGGCACCGACCACACCGGCACTGACTGGTTCTTCCACGGTGGTGGTGGGTCTGAGCTACACGCTGACCCTGACGTCCCAACCAACCACTGGTGGGGCAACAGTCACGTCGTTTGACCTCACCCTGAACAACGGCGCGGTACAAACACTTCCGGCTACTGCCGGATCTGCCACCTACACCTGGACGAGTTCTGGAACAGTCGGTCAGACGGTGACGTTCCGTGTCAAGGCCAAGGACTCCAACAACAAGGTGTCCGCAGAAGCCAGCAAAGTTGTCACGTTGTCCACGATCACGGTCAATCCGGTGGTGGTGGTTTCTCCGACTGCAGATCAGTTGGCCCGCCCGCTGGTCGGAACGTTCGTCGTCAACGCAATCTCCTTCTCGGGGGGAACGTCGGCTCATCTGAACACCGATTGGGATCTGCGTACGGCTGCTAACGGTGGCGGTACCTCAGTCTGGTCGTCACTGAACGATGCGGTCAACAAGACTTCGATCGCTTACAGTTTGGCATCGGTGGTCACCCCTGGGACCAAATATTACCTGCGAGTTCGCCAGAAGACGCAGAACTATGGGGACTCCGGCTGGACGGAAGTGGGCTTCACCTACATCGCTCGCCCTGGAGCTCCGACGCTCTCTGGAGCTGGATCGGTTATCTCCGGGCAGACCTACACCCTGGCGATGTCTTCGTCCAGTCTGGAAACGGGAGCCACGGCATCTCAATTCCTGATCAGCGTCAATGGTGGGGCCGAAGTGCAGATCACGGCCACTTCGAACTCGGGAACCTACACCTGGACGAGCAGCGGTGTCGCTGGAACCACGGCTTCCCTGGCTGTTCGCGTCAAGGACTCCAACGGACTCTACTCGGATCCTTCGACCAAGACCGTTTCCCTCACGACGGTCAGCATCAATACGCCGACGTTCATTTCTCCGGCCAATGGCGCCACCGGGGTGTCTGTTAGCCCCACGCTGACGGCTTCGAACATGGCCACCACGGGTGGTGCGGATACGTTCGCCAACGCAGACTGGGAAGCGCGCACGGCATCTGGTGGCGGAGGTACTCTGCTGTGGTCCTCTCCGGCGGACGCGGTCAACAAAACCACGATCACGATCCCGGTCGGCAAGCTCGGCTCGAACGCGCTGGTTTACTTCCGAGTGCGCCATCGCGGTGCTGTGTACGGCGTATCTGACTGGGCTGAAATCTCGGTCACGACGATGGGTGCGCCAGGTGCTCCGGCGCTGTCTGGTGCTGCTGGTTTCCGCCCTGGCGACAACTACACGCTGACGATGTCGGCGAACCCGGTGTCGCCAGCCACTGCAATCACTTCGTTCTCGGTGGTGGTTGGTGCGGCTGCCCCAGTGGTTGTTCCGGCGGTGAGCAATTCGGCCAACTGGACTTACCTGGGGACTTCGAACTCTTCGATTGCTCCTGGGCAGACCGTGACGATCAGCGTGACGGCGCTGGATAACGCCAGCCTCGTTTCGGCTGCCGGCACGAAGACCCTCACGTCTTCGAAGCCCAACGTACCGACGTACTCTGGAGCCACGACGGGACTATCCATCAGCCCGAGCTTTGCTGTCTCAGCTATGACGATGGCTGGTCTTGCCTCGACGCACTTGTCTTCGGATTGGGAGCTGAGAACGGCACCATCCGGGGCCGGAACGTTGGCGGCAAGCGTCTACGACTCCACCACGGCAAAGACAGCCTGGACTCCGACGGCTGCCTCGATGGCCAACGGCACGACGTACTACCTGCGTAATCGTCAGAAGTCTCAGGACTTTGGCGCTTCCGACTGGATGGAAATTCCCGTCACGACCGCGGCAAAGCCCGCATCGGCCACGCTGTCTGGAGCCAACACCCACTACCTGGGTCAGCCCTACAGTCTGACGGTCACGGCCTCGGCGACCTCTCCGGCCACATCCATCGTCTCTTTCGATGTAGTTGTTGACGGCGGCGCGCCCACCACGATCCCGGCAACACTCAGTGCAGGGGTTTATACCGGTACCTACGTCTGGCCCGTCTCGGCCATGACCAACAAGGTTGCTGGTCAGACGGCTGTTTTCAGTGTCACGCTGAAGGACAACACGGGTGCAGTCTCCAACCCAGCTTCGAAGTCCGTGGGAATTGCTTCGGCCGCGATTGCGACCCCGAGCTTCATTTACCCGAGTGCGTCACAGACGGGCCTGGGACTGACGTTCACCGCGACGGCCTCGGACTTCTCGATTTCTGGTGGCGGTGCTGTTCACGCAAGCACTGATTGGAAGATTGTCAAACAGTCCGACAACGTCACCACGATCGAAGAGTTGGGTCAAACCGGAACGAAGCTGAAGACCTATTCAGTTCCTCCTGGTTTCCTGGCTCCGAACACGACGTACATTCTCCAGGTCAAATACAACTCGGATACCTCTGGCTCTTCGGCTTGGGGACAGGTCGTCTTCACGACGGCTCCAGCGGGTGCTCCTTCGATCGTTTCCCCGACGAACGGTCAAGTGGGGGTGATCTTGAACGTGGTGGCGTACTCGAGCACGTTCAGCTCGAGTGGTGGCAACACACACGCGAAGTCCTCGTGGGAGTTGCGCACAGCCGCTAACGGTGGCGGTGTTCTGGTGGCCTCCCTGGCCGATTCGGCAACTTCTCTGACTCAGTGGACGATCTCGGTTGGTCTGAGCCCGAGCATTCAGTATTACCTGCGAGTGAAGTACACCGGAAGCCTTTCGGGGGATTCGGCGTGGGGTGAATCGACCTTTGTTACGGGTACCGCTGAAGCGCCAGTGATCTCCACCCCGGCCAACAACGCCACCAAGGTGATCCTGACTCCGACGTTCACGATCGCTGATCTGGTAGCTCTGGTCAGTGGCGATACCCACCTGAAGACGGAGTGGGAAGTTCGCACTGCAGCCGCAGGAGCTGGTACGTTGGTGACCTCGGGAACGACCACGGCAACCTCGCTCAAGTCGTGGACGACGCCAAACTTGACCTCGGTCAATACGGTATTCTACATGCGGGTTCGAATCCAGACCCAAATGTTCGGATATTCGAACTGGACTGAAATCAAGTTCACGACTGGGTATATTGCCGCTCCGACGATTCAAGCCCCGACCTCGGGTGCCACGGGTTTGCTGCCCAAGACGCTGACGATCTCACTGGCTCCGTTCTCGGCACAGGGCGTGGACACCCACGCGTCAACCACCTACGCCATTCACACGGCGGCCAATCAAGGTGGTTCCCTGGTGAAGGAATTTACCAGCCCGACGGCACTTCTTGGAACGACGCTGTCGAACTTTGACATCGGTGGGGTGATTGGCAATCTGGCCAACGGGACCACCTATTGGCTCAGTGTGGCCATGACGGGTGCGGTGTTCGGTAAAAGCGCCTGGACAAACATCGCTTTCACGACGGGCACTCCTTCGGATCTGACGTGGGTGAATCCTGCGACTGATTTGATGACAAACTTCCCAACGATGGGTCCGTCTCAGGTTCAACCTCAGGCACCTAACGGGACAGCGGACACGGTAGACCTTTACGAGGTCACCTACGGAATTCTGCCTCCGCGTGGTGGCACCCCATCGATCACCGTCACGGATACCAGTTTGCTGCCAAACTACACGCCGGCTGAAGGAGCAATCCAACAATCGCGCATGTATGAAATTCGGTACCGAGCAAAATACGCTCAGTACGGGTACACGAACTGGATCTCTCGGCAAGTGACCATGGCCAGCATCACACTGCCTGTGTTCAGCACTCCCACGGCTGGAACAATCAGCACGGCAACTCCGACGCTGTCCATTCCCGCAGGTGTATCGAGCTATCCGGGATCCACACACACGAAGACGGATTGGGAAATCCGAACCCAAGCATCTGGAGCCGGATCGCCAATCTGGACTTCCCCGAACGATGCGGTCAACAAGACTTCGATCACGGTTCCTGCCGGTGTCATGGTGGATGGCACGCAATACTACATTCGCTCGAGAGTCTACATGACTTCGATGGGGTGGAGTGCGTGGGGTGAAGTGATTGTCACAACTTCACTGATTGCTGCAGGAGCAACGACGCAATGGTCTGGCGCTATTGCCGATGCCTCCCATGGGTTTTCCACCGCTTTGGATGATCTCGGGCAATACCTGCTCATGGGTGCACCCCATCAGGACGGAGTCACTGCAAACGAAGGCGCTGCGAAAATCACATATCGCGCCACCTTAGGGACCACTGGATTTTCCTTCCAGAAGGATTTTACCAATCCCGGGGCTTCAGCCAATGGTGGTTTGTACGGAAGTTCAGTTGACCTCGATTCCACAGCTACGCGTGCCGTAATTGGTTGCCCGCTTGGGTTGGTGGTTTATGGGGCTGAGGGATTTGTTGAGGTTTGGGTGAGGTCGGGAACGGCCTGGACTAAAGAAGCCACTCTCAAAGCTTCGACACCCATGGGTTACGAATACTTCGGCAACGATGTTTCGATCTCAGCGGATGGTTCCGTGATCGCGGTTGGATGTCGTGCGTACAACCACACTTCGGACAACGTCGGGGCGGTCTATATCTTCCAAAGAACCGGGACTTCTTGGGCACAAACGGCGTTGTTGATGGCTAGTGACTGGTCCAGCAATGCTGAATTCGGGATCTCGGTCGATTTGTCTGACGACGGATCAGTTTTAGTTGTTGGCGCACATTTGGCCAACACCGCAAATGGTTGGGGCAGCGGTGCTGCGTACGTTTTCCGAAAGACTTCCGGATCTTGGGTTGAAGAGGCCAAAATCCTCCCAGCTACGGTGACGGGATCAAACTACACGGGATGCGACGTAACCATTTCCGGGAACGGAACCACCATTGCCATCGGGGCTTTCTATCAAGCAACCACGGGATCGGCATACGTTTACACCGTCAGCGGATCTACGTGGACTCAACAAGCCCGACTCGTCAGTGGCGCCAACGATGGGCATTTTGGAAATTCGCTGAGCTTGTCGAATGACGGTAACGTTCTCGCCGTAGGTAACTCCACTGCAGGGGCAGCCCCAACGGTTGGCGCTGGGTACGTTTTCAAGAGAGCCGGAACAGTTTGGTCTCTTGACCGAACGATAAAGTATCCGACAAGTTCCTTGGATGCTGGATACTCTTGCAATCTGAGCGGCGATGGAAATTACGTGGCTGTCGGATCCCCCAATCAAGGAACTGGTGGGCAATTTGGCATGATCCGTGTGGTCAAGACTTAATCGGTAAAGAGAAATCATGGACACTCATGTTTACGCACGAGTGCTCGATGGGGAAGTCCGTGACTTCCCCATTTCAAAAGAGCACATTCAAACCCAGGTACTCCCCATGGAGTGGTTCAAGCTTTGTCAAATCGACGAAGTTCCCACTCTTGAGATTGACGAGCGCTGCTCCCCGATCTTCATCGTTGAGGAAGACGTTGTGGTCGTACGGTGGAAAATTCAGCGTTTGACCGATACTGAATTCGTTGGTCGAATCTGGATGAATCGATATCCGGAACTTCGGCAGGAAGCCAAACTTCCAACGGAGTACGAAGCTCACCGGCTTAAGCGGATCCTTCGCAGTCGAGTTCTTCGTGTCTTGGATGAAAAGGCCCGAGAAGAGGACTACGCGGATTTCATCGAAGTCATCAGTTTCTCGCGATCCAGCAATCCGGATCGTGCAGCACTCGCCAAGAAATTCTACGAAGATCGAGACAAGTTGTTCGATTACGTGGACAAAATCCTGGTGGATTCCATGGTGACTGAGAAGAGAATTCTTCCTCGGAGTCCTCAAGAGTTCGATTCGTGGATTAAGCAAATGATCCAGACGGAGAGCGAAAAATGAGTCTGAGCATCGCGGAGACCTGGAGATACAAACTTCAGGAGGATTTTCATCACGAATACTCGAAGGACTTCCCGGAAATGGAAGTCAATCAGGATTGGTTGAAAATCAACGGTCGAAAGGTTTTCATCCCCAAAGGCTATGCCTGGAACGGTTGTAATCCTTCGTATCGGATTCGATTCAGTCGACTTGGGATCGACTGGTGGATCGGCACGCCTGACGGTAGTCTGGATGAAACTGGACGACCGATCACGAGCAATGCCTCTGTTCTTCACGATGCACTATGTCAGTACCGAGAAGTGCTGACGAAAGTAACCAAGCGAATGTCTGTGGAGCTGTTTGCTGAACAACTCCGACTCAGTGGAGCACACCCGCTGATTTGTAAAAACTACCCCAAGGTGGTGAGCATGTTCGGCCCTCAAGACTGGTTGGGTGATCGCCAGAGCTGATGCATGATAGACTAGGATGCCCCGCAAGGGGCATCCTAGTCTTGTTTTGTTGTCAGAACTTTGCAGTCAGGCTTCTTACTTTTTCAGCCCCCGGACGCTCCACTTGAATCTGATCGGATCCCGCATCCACTCGACGAATGTCAAACGAATGAGAGAATGAAACAATGAAGTCTTTCTTGATTTGCTCCACTGTTTTTCCATTCAAGCCGAAGATCAGATTCAGCTCCGTTCCTCGTGGCATCTGAAAACGAACACCCTTTCGGGAATTCACCGACGCAATTCCAGTCACGTTGAAGTCCGCTCTCATGTCAAACAAGAAAGAACAAATTCTCTCGGAAGTTGCTTTCTTTTCGGTCGTGGTTTTACCAATCAGTACCGGATCTTGATCCTCTCCCAACACTTGGTAATAAGTACCAGCCGGAGTGGTCGTGTAGTTGAGCACCTCCAACTCAGTAGAGGTAGCGTAAACCTCTTGAGGGGCCCGACTGGCAACTCCCAGGACCAAAGGCGATACCGTTACGAACGCATCAGAGCAGTAGCTTCCTTGCCCGTCTACTCGGGAATCCACCAGCATGAATCCCAGCCTGACTCCAGCATACCCACCCACCGGAGATTTGATGAGTTGAAGACGTGCGACGAAGGCGAAGTCGTGAATCCCTGCTGTTTCAAACTGGGTCCGCGTCAAGAACATCGACTGCCCGTTGTTTGTGACAACGTACGCGTCATAGTTGTCGACGCTGACAACTTGGTCTTTCCCAAACTGAAGCGTTTGATAGGGAGAGCCTTGGGCTGGGGTCGTGATGAATGCTGAAGACTGAGCCAAGACAGTCGTGTAGCCGCTCAGCAGTTGCTTGGCATCTTTCTCCGCATTGGTGTCGCGTGCCGAGATCGCTTCAAGCATGTACTGAAGTTTCTGCAGCTCTTCAATACCGTCACCTGAAGACTGATGCGCCTGGACCAACTTCAGCATGGCCTGCTCGGTGGCTCTTAGTGCGTTGGTTGCACGAACAAGAGCCACCTGAGACAGATCGCTTTGTTCGGTATCGACCATCGCCGTCAATTCAGAGAAGCGTTGATCGATGTACCGATACAGAGCGTTGTGGCTGACTTGATCGCCCATCAGAATTGACTTTCGAAGCATCTCCAAGGAGGCGCAAAGAAATTCGTAACCGATGGTGTTGTCTTGGGTCTGGTAATGCGTGACCGGATCCACCTCGCTTGGGGGATTGGCGATGTTCTCCCAACTGATCGGCCGATCGTCCTGCAGCAGTTCATTCAGCAGCGTCTGAATGAAGGCATAGTTGTGCTCGTAGCCATCTCCCAAACACTGGTAACTCAAAATCACCCGAGAATTAACCCGAGGATTGATCACCACGATCGTGGAGCAAACGTCTTGCTCGCAAAGCATCGAAGGAATGGCAACCGTGTCGATACAAACGTAGTCAACGTCCTTGGTGAGTTCTTTCTGAGTCACCGCATCCATCATAGATACAGATTTTGAAAAGAACAAACCGTACTTAGGTGTAACCGATCGATATTTGCGGGATTCCAGGTCGTGGAATTCTCCTTCGACACGGTTGTTTTGATTTTTACCGGAAGTGTCGAGCAAGTAGCGATAAGGCTTTAACGGATTCATGATTTCTCCAGTGGTTTATTTCAAGATTTCGGGTAGTGGAAGATTTCAGCGTCGGCTTCACGCATGACGCGGATATAGTCGCAGCCGAATGAGCTGGAATTTAAGCATCTCAATTCCAACACTACCGTACTGCTATTCGCTTTGAAGGCGTACATCAGCACTTTGTTTGTTTCTCCTGCCTTGATGGAGTATTCCGGGCTGATTCTTTTCCCATTCATCAAGACAACCAAATCGGGTGCAGCATCTGCTTTAAAATACAGAGCCGACTCCAATAAATAACTGGTCCCAGGAACCAGCTTGAGCGTGGCCTTCCAGAAATTCTTGTCCGGATTAGCGGCGGCATTGACTACCAGCAGATTTCCGTTCTTACTCACGTAAGAATTGATCACTTGAACGTTTGGAGTGATCCAGCCTTTTTGTTTTGGATCCGTTAGATACTTCAGAGTTTCTTTTCTGAGAGAAGCGATGCTGTTATCCTTCACACCTCTTGGATCTAGCTCGTATTCGGTTTCAAACTGGCTCAGTCTGGCATCAAAGTCTGGATTGGCGTTCTCATAGACACGGACACCGCATTTTTGCTGAACGTACTGCATCACCAAATCCATCTCGTACAGAGACAGACGACGAGAATACGCCAGGATCATCAGCAACCTCCCGGACTGGGTGGTCTGAGGATCACCTATTGAATTAAAGCGGTGACTCTTAGCTTCCAATTTAGCCGTGTGAACCAACCCGTTTTCAGCTTGATTCAGATTCTCACCGTAGTTGCATCGAGCATAACCACCCAATGCGCTGTTAACTGCCACCACGTTCACATGGACTGGCAAGTTGTCGGCGTTATTGGTGTAGTTGACCCAGTCAACCCACCCAGTCTTGGTTTCTTTCAACTCCATTCCAATCCGGTGATCCACATCCAGATCCACCCGGGATTCAGGGCCTCTCAGGACAGTGAGTTTTTCCGGGTTGTATCTTTCGTCACGACTGCAGACGCAGATCAGAGTGTATTCCTCACCCAGAATAACATCCTCCCCTTTACTCAGACCCAAATACCCTCCGGTGAGTTCAACGGAGTTGGCTCGAACATACGGGTTGATCTCGTATTTGGCAACAGGGGAGAAAAACTCTCGACCCTTTGGACTTTGATCTCGAACCGATAGGCCGGTCCCTACTGGAATGCATGTCTTTTCGTTGGTAAAGTCCAGAAAAAGTTCGAGGTCAGTCAAAAAGAAAGGAGTCACAACCGGGGTCGGTGAAATTGTTTTTCGATACCGCGCGAGTTCAATGCCGGTGCAGCAGTACAGTGCATTGGCGTAGTTGATTTCTCGCTGATTCAAGTACGCTACCTGTTCTCTGGTTCTTTTGAGAACTTGAGCGGTCAGCTCTTTTGTCTTTGAGATCCCAGCATTGATGAACGCCAGTCTCCGATTTACTTCATCCGTGATTGCCGTGATCTGCGCTTCTCGGAAAGAACTCCGACTGCTCATCAAGGTGTGAAAACTCGATTCTTTGAAATTGATCGAGTTGAAAATTTCCAGGTGTTCGTTTGATTTGTCGATGCCAATCGCATCGGCAATTCTTTTCAAGCAGTCAAGCAGCGTCGAATCGATGAGGACTGTCGAGACGTGATGAGTATGTGCTTTAGGGACATACTCCACCGGGTGATTCAGCGTTGCGTAATCTACCTGACCCGCACTGGCTGTTGCCCGAGCGTATTCCTCCAGGGTCTTTTCGACGTTCGGTCTTTCTGGCCCACCTACCGCTTGGTAGCGCGCAAACAACTTGTACGGCAAGCCAGAGTCCGACACCAGAAAAACATTGCAGACTTCTTGTTCGAGGTAATCGGTCAGATCAACATCCATTCCCCCGATGGTGAACTGGCTAGGCAGGAGATACGTCCTTACTCCTTCAGCGGTTTCCGTCCACAACTTCAAGGACTTGACAAAGAAGGTACCCCACTTCAGCATGCCCAGGCGTTGACCCATCGAATAGATTTGAACTTCTTCTTTTTCGATCAAATTGCTCGACGCCGTACCTGTCGGATCAAAGGGTAAATAGATAGAAACTTCTTCCATTTGGGACTCCAAAAATGATTATTAATGCTCGGCTGTCGCCTCAAACCATCTGAGATAAAAGCATATCTGACTAAAGCTAGCCCCATCGGACAGCTTTAGTCAGATATAGAGGAATTATGCGGGCGGCAGAGCTGGAGGTAGCTTTTTCAAGATGTAGTCCTCCAGCGCTTTCATCTGAGTTCTGAGCCTTTCGTTTTCCGTCGTTAAGTCCCGATTGGTCTGAAGCAGACTCGAACTCTTAGATAGATTTGCTCGTCTCTTCGCTTCAATCAGAGTGTGTTGCTCGTGCGTGAGAAGCACGTTCTCTGCATACTCCATTTCAGTCACAGTCGAATGTACACCCATTTTGGATTTCACTATTTCGGTGATTTCCTCTTTGAGTGGCGTGAGATCCATGCTGAGAGGGATGGCCTCCAAACTAATGGCTAAAGCGAACAAACCATAGATGATCCCGTCTGCATCTGGAAGCTCTAGGATGTAGCTGTTTGGGCACAGCACATTGTTTCCCAGAGAATCCTTTAGCGTGAGTATAACTGTGTCTTCTTCGAGATCTTGCTCGTAGAGTGCTTTATCGACACCCAGAGGCTCGTAGATCTCTTCGTACACATCGTATCCTCGGCTAACCATGCCTTGGATGTTTTCGATGGCCAGTACCTGATAGACGACCTGGTTAGACACAACGGTGTCAAAGGGGGAGTTTACCTTGAAGCTCCCCGACATCCCCACTCGTGGGTAGAAGTTTGCTTCCACGTTTTAAGCCTCCGGAGTCGTGGCCAGGGAACTCACCAGGAATCGAATACCCTGGTAGCTGACGGTGACAAAGGTGATGCCTGAGCGAACCGTTCTTTTGTAAGTCGTCCCCAGGTCGTTGTAGTTGGTCATCGTGCTGGCGATGTAGAGCATATTGGCCAAATGCGTCATGAACGCCTTCGTCTTGTCTTGCATGCGGTTGTGATCCAAACTCAACGAACTCACGCTGATCATGTCTGGGAACCAGTCGCTGATCAAACACTTGGCCAGTTTGTTGTTCGGGCTACCCAAGCTCAGAATCTGCAAAGAGCGATACGGGTGGGAGAACGCCTGAAGATTTTGTTCGATGTGCGTGTCTCCGTATTCAACACCCCACACTTTCTTGGCGTATGCGATTTCTTTACGCAGACTCAGAATAGGGGAATTGATCCCAGATTGGATCCCACTGATCTCAGGAAGGGCAATGTTGGCCCACTTCGGGAAAAAAACAAACTCAGTCTCCCGAAACAGATCCGGGAAAATTTGCTTCCATTGATCAATTGGTTTCGCCGAATTCTTAACCAGGTAAGCAATGATCGCTTTCTTGATCAGATCCAGATCATTGCCCTTGATACCGTAAATCAAGAACCCCCACGTTGTGTTGATCGTCTGAGCGGTATTCGTCGGATTGATGTATGGGTAGTTTTCAGCGGCGATCGAAGTTTCTGGGTAGATACCCTTTGCGTCCTGGAGACCCATCAAATAGTCTTGGGGGTTCTTTGCCTCGATCGCCGCTTTGACGGCACTGAATCCGGAAAAGAAACTATCGATCGGCGTCAGTGGAGGAACCACCACAATCTCGTACTCATCGTAGAGTTGACGAAAAGAGTCATCACTGAACCAGATCAGGAACGAGTTGTCATCCTGAGTATAGCTCAGATCCTTCCAGGTCACCCAAGTCGGGTAAGACGCACCAGTCGGGAGGTTGACCATGTCTCCAATCTCGATGCTGGTGATCTTGTCGCCGAATTGTGCCGCCAGAAGCGATTTGAAAACCTGTCGGGTTTCAGGCTGCGTCGAAGTGGCTTGTCTTTCTTGGATCCAATCCAGAATGCTGACAGCTCTGGTCACCTGTGGACTCGGGGGAGTCACCGAGACATCATTGATCTTGCTGGAGAACTCCACCAGCGTCACCGCGGTTCCGGGATGCGTTTTGCAGTCTCGAGCATAGGTCTTTGCCTGAGTGCTCAGCTCCCCAATCACTGCAATTTTCCCGTCGGCGTTGTCGCGCAAGCTGGGGATAGAGCAAAATCCTTTGAACTGGTACATAGTCTTGTTTCCGAAGTGATGTGAAATGATCAGGTATAAAGCCGATCCGAATCTTCAGGATCATGCCTTAGCTATAGGATTTTCACCAGTTGACCAATAAAGACTAGACACCAGTGAAAATCATCTTTGATTTTTGTTATACTTGAATTACAAAGCACTAAAAACCTCAATCTAACTTAGGAGTTTTACACCCCATGATTTCAATAGGTACACTCATCACAATCGGCAAGGGTCTTTATCCCTATCTCAAAGAAATCTTCCGTGACATCAATCGCGGTAAGAAAACCAAACAGAAAAAACCGGAGGTCCATTTCTTGCGAAGCGTCGTCATCGTTCTTGGATTGCTGATTTCTGGCGGGGGAATTTATTTGGCTGAGAAATATCATAGCCTAAGTAAAGAGCAGCAAAAGAAAATCGAAGAGCTTTCAGCCAAAGCCCGTGCTACTCCAACGCCTCCGGCTGTGGCCTCTGCTTCTTCAGCCCCGGAGGTCTGCACTCCTCCAGTTCCGGATGGTCCTCCGAAACCGGTCGCGATCCCTGATACTCGCAGGGATGTTAGACCAAAGAGAAAACAACCAAAAACCGAACCCGCTCCGGAGCCGGATCCAAAAATTGTGGACGAGGTCATCAAAACCCTCGATCAATACCGTCCATCCAAGAACTAAAGCAGATTTGCTCAAACATACATCATGAAGAAGCTACTCAAACTGATCGCCCTGAGCGCGCTCTTGTACGGTTGCTCGACCAACGACTTCGTTCCGGATAATCGGGTTTACAACATCCACAACACGACTACGATTCAGGCTCCGCCTATGAACGCAGCCGAGAAAGGCAAAGTGACTGATTGTCTTTCTGAGGTAAACTTGGTGGAAGTACCCCTTCCTCCAACGGAGAGACTGAGGTCCATTAGAGGGCAGAGAGAGCAAGACGCTCAGGTCATTCGAATACTCGTCGATTACACACGACAACTCAACGAAGCCCTGGCCGAACAACAAAAGCTCGTACGGGCCGGGTGTCGTTGAAGTCATGCCTAAATTTACTACGTTAGACCATGATCTGGTCTAACGTAGTCTTATGTTGAATGGAGCCAAAATGGCAAAGAAAAAGAGTGCCTCTAAAGAAGTAGAAGCTTCCCCCTTAGAGGCGGTCTATTACACAGACGGTGGTTGTCGCCCGAGTAATCCCGGTTTTGCTGGGTGGGGTGTGCATGGATACCATTACCGGAAGACGACCAATCCAAAAGGAACGGGACTTCCGAAATGGGGGTTCAATGCAGACGGGTACTACGACAAGACGGCTGAAAACAAACCCAAGACTCTGGAGCCTTTGGAGATTGTCAACTACGTTGACGGCTGGGGAACCATTGACGGGCTGAGCACCAACAACGTTGCAGAAATACAAGCGGCAATCTCGGCCCTGCAGTATTCCCAAGACAAGAATCTCAAATCCATCAAGATCTACTCTGATTCCAAACAACTGGTCGAAGCTGCCAATGGTTGGATCAGCAAGTGGAGGAGTCGCGATTGGAAGCGGGCCGACGGGAATCCTGTTGCCAATCGGCAAAGCTGGGAAGTGTTGGATGGCTACCTTCAGAAATACAAGGACAACGAGATCCCAGTTAGTCTGACGTGGATTCGCTCTCACGACGGACACCTCGGTAATGAGGCTGCAGACACACTGGCTACGTTGGGTGTCTTCACGAACCAGAAGGGTCAGAGTAAGCAACAGTTCGACTTGAGTCCTGCTCAAGGCTACTGGAAGGTCGCGGGAGATAAGCCCGCACTGTTCACCCTCAACGAGATCGTCTTCATGCCCACGGAGCATTACTTTGCTCCTGGTCACCACCTCCTGGTCACGCCTCCCCCGTCTGCCAAGAAAGACAAGGACAAGGAAAATGCCAAGAAGAAAGACCCGGCGTATGGCAAGAGAGAGGTGGACTGTGCCTATGCCTACGTGGAGTTGAAAGAACCGGACGAACTCTTTGAGACGATCCTGAATTATCAGAAGCAAGTCAGCACTGGGAAATTCAGCGTCATGCGAGTTGATACCCGAGTGTTGTACCGGAAAACAGGGAAAGCCTCGATCCGGCAGTATGTTTCAAAGTTCGGATCGGATTGCATGGCCGTTGCTCGAGACTGGTTGAGCGACATTTGTTTCATCGACAAGACCCCACTGACTCAAGAAATTCAGCCAGTGAAGCTTTCGATGAGAATGTTCGATGTCTCAACACATCTCTGCGCCATACTCAGGCAATCATTGAGGGTATTGCTTCCTGGGTCGTACCCAGATGCGGGAGCTGGTCTCAAACTGGCCTTCACAGACATCACGGATCGCATCTATAACGAACCAAAACAGGGCATAAGGAGCCTGAATGGATCATTTGCATCCGGACCTACGGAAGCGTTATTTAAAGCGAACGTAGCGGGTTTAAACGAGCCGGAGGAAATAAAACTCTACATCGATTTGGACATTCCTGATCGCGGGAGCTTGAAGAAATTAGGAGAACAAAATCCGAAGATCCACATCGTCACTTGGTTGGAGTCTGATCTGTGTTTTCGCTTTGCTGTGATTGTCATGGCCGACAGTGGTAATTTGATCCAGTGCACCTATTACGCCAACACGAAGTATCTGAAGACAAAATCCGAAGCACTGTAATCCCATCCATTGAGACGGAATATTTGTCAGGACCCGTCTACAATGGTTACTTGAACTGACACTTCCATCCAGCCTCCCCTTGTGGGCGGCTTGATGGATTATTTCGTTCAGTAGCTTTTATTTTGTTTCCTAAGGCGTTTAAACATATGAGCATCCTCACATTCACCAGCAATCCGCTCGCGCTGTTCCTTCTGAGAATACAACCCCAGCCCGCTCGTCGGCGTGCGTTGCTTACTTCTTTTTTGGCCAGCGTCAAGCCGGGTGAGAAGAGCTTGGACGATGAAGTTTTGAGTCGACTGAATTCAGTTTTGAAGCTGGCAACTCAAGACCCCAATGGATTGAAGTCGCTTAAGGCCGCAGTCGCTGCAAGCCCCGTGGTGTGGAAGCACCAAGAGGCCACCCCTACCCAACCTGATACTTCTTTCCACTCTACCGACCCGGAGGAAATCCGTCAAGACGTGGAGCGAATCGTCAACGGAATTCCAAAATCGATCCTGTATGCAGAGCCTGCCGAGGTTTGCCGGGAGTTTTTCGAAGCCCTTGGAATCGAAAAAGAAGGACTGTAATACGCCACACACATCAAACACTGAGTCGCAATGGGCATCTCCCATTGCGACTCAGTGTAGGTCTGTTAGCCCAGACTTTCTTCCACAGATTTCAGCGTGTGCTCAATCGTGCCCTTCATGGCGAGCACTCGGAAATACGTGGTTGAATAAAGCTCGAGTTCTTTCGCCACTGCATAAGCGTAGTTCGACAGACGCTCGGAAGCTTCGACACTGGCCTTTCGATCCGCTCCCTTGCCGAAAGATTCGATGATCGCATCGATCAGATCGGTGCATGTTTTCACGCTGGATTTGATCTGGTCAACCTTGACCGTTTCGATGTTCCCGATGCACAGATTGAGCTTGCTCAGAACGGCAGGCCAATCCGAGTTTCGGTCGATCACTTTGGAAATCTTGGTCTTCGAGACAATGGAGTTTCGGACAAAGCACTTACCCATTCGACCGTAGGCGTCTTCGCGAACCTTGTTGATTGCGTCGATCTTTTTCTTGTCCGTATGGATGTCCGTCGAGAACGCTTTGTCGGACAGGAATCTCCCCAGGTAAGAGGCGTAAGGATCGAGCGTTTCCGATTGAATCTTCTTGCAGTGCTCGGTCACCGGCAGCAGAATTTCCAGGTACTTCAGATAGGAAACTCCCAAACCTTCAGGGCAGAAAGCAGGCATGTCAGCCAGGGTCGTGAAGGGAACGCTGTTGGCGACCTTCATGAACTTCGACTGATCTTTGGAGATTGCATGGATTCCCACGATCGCCGAGAGATCTTTGGACACACTGAAGTAGTCTCGGATCTTGAGTACCAGCGCTTTGAATTGTGCCGGAATCGCGGCAAAGTTGATTGCCTCCTGGCTGAGTTGGAGCTGAAGTGCTTGAGCTTCAGCTTGAATCGATTCCAAACTGACTTGTACGGTTTGAGTCATGGGGTTTCCCAGAATAAAAACAAATGAATGTGTACTAAACACCCTCAAGTCATGGAGTTTTGCTCTGAAAAGATGGGGATTTTTATTAACCTGCAAGACTGATACTCTGTAAGACAATCTACAAAGGCTGTCTAGTGTCAACCATGATCATGCGAGAAAAGGATTTGAAATGACCGTTATGCGAGTGAATATGGGCGGCGTTAAGACGATACCTCGAACCAAGATCAGCTACAACGTCGGCGCGTGCCTGGATGTTCCTAGCGGTAAGTTCAAGACTGGACTACATGGTGAGTCCTATCTCAACGGCGGTATCGGCCTGATGGGTGGGGTGGCTGGTAAACCCAACACCTATAAGTCCTTGCTAATGGAGTTCATGCTACTCAGTTCGATGGAACGATATCGAACCCAAGGTATCATTTACGATACCGAACTCAACAAGCAGGCTGATCGACTGCATCAGTTGGCTAACCGATTCCCTGGTTTGAGGGGTCGGGATTTGTTTGATGAAGAGTCTCTGATCGTTTCCGATCGAACCAACTACTCGGCCAATGAGTGGTACGACTGGTTCAAGACCTTCATGGATAGCAAGGTCAAGGATCGCTCAAAACTGATGCTGACGTCGCCGTTCCTGCATCCGACAACGAACGAGCCGATCCGGACGATTGTTCCGACATCCGTGTTGATCGACTCTTTCACCAAGTTTGAGGCCGACGCCACTACCGAAAAACTCGACGAGAGCCTGGGCAGCAAAAAAGTGCTGACCATGTACATGCAACAGGGCCTGACCAAGGCTCACTTTTTGACGGACGTACCAAAACGTCTGGCAGAGTCGGGTTGCAATCTCTTCATGTCGGCGCACGTCGGACAGAACATCCCCATGGATGGGGCCATGCATCCGTCCAAGCAGATGCAGTTTCTCTCTCAGCAAGACAAGATCAAGGGCGTCACCAACGACTGGTTGTACATGACGACGATCTTCTGGATGTGTCTGAACTCCATGGTGATGAAGCATGACGGCACCAAAGGAGCAGAATACCCCAAGGAGAGTATCGACAATGAGCCGGGAAATTCTGACCTGAATTTGGTCACCCTGCAGTCGGTACGCAACAAGAATGGTCCGTCTGGTAAGATGGTGAAGGTGGTGGTTTCCCAGCGCGAAGGCGTGCTGAGCGGACTCACCGAATTCGAATACATCAAATCCAACGACCGTTACGGGATGGGTGGTAACAACACGACCTACTTCCTGGATTTGTTGCCTGAAACCAAACTGATGCGCACCACTGTGCGTGGTAAGCTGGACACCGATCCCAAGCTTGCACGCGCGATGAATTTGACGAGCGAGATCTGTCAGCAAACCTACTCCGAAGCCGGGGAGGAAGATCTCTTCGTCCCAATGGCTCAGCTCTATGACGAGATCCGTACTCGCGGATATGACTGGGACGTCCTCCTCAACACACGAGGATGGTGGACCTTCCAAGAATATGAGGACCAAGAACTTCCGTTCCTCTCGTCCAGAGACCTGCTGAACATTCGCCGCGGCTACCACCCGTACTGGTTGGCCGCAGACAAAAAAACCATCATTGCTAAAAAGAGCAAGCGATAAACCCAATCGAGTTTCAAAAACATGCAACCAGCTATCACCCCTATCGATCCCGCTCAGTGGAACAGCGTCATGGCTTCGGCCAATGCGGTGCAGCGCGACCTCGGACAAGTGCCTCTGCGTGAGGCTCACGAACCCAACTACGTGGATCAGGTCGGCCAGCAGATCCAGGAAGCCGGGGGAGACGCCGGCCTGTGGGGTCAGGCTGTCGATATCTACGGTGTGGATATCTATCAGCCGGAATTCCAGCGTATGTGTATCAATCGCGATTTCCGCGGGCGTCTGATCCATGCTGCTCAAATTCTGAACAACCCCGACAGCTTCTTCGAGCTGCGGCTGAATCTCAACGACAAAGATCCGGCCCCGACGTGGTTGTTCAATCTCAAGGATCAAGTCATTCCTGCCTTGGTGAAACTTGAGGCGGTGTAAACCATCCCGGTAAGCCAGGAGGCCATTCGGCTTCCTGGCCCCTATGCTCCTTTATAGAGAATCAATCATGGCTAGTCGTAAAGAAGTAGAGAAATTCATCCTGGACGAAACCGAAATGTGTCTTCCGGGTAGTAAAAATCGTCAAATGTACGAGGAGTTTTTCAAGAAACTCAGCGACGACGAATTCCGAGAACTGATGCAAAAATGCAAGGACGGTTATATCCTGCCGATCGTTTGTCCTAACCTTACCGGGCAAGATCTGGACATGAAGCGCTGGATTGAACAGGCGCGTCGTCTGGGCTATGAGTTCTTCCAACGCATTTGGATGCCTCCCAGCAAAGGTAAGCGGGGCTATCTCACGCCTCAGAAGTACATGGTGATGCACACCATCACGCGGCGTCAGTCTCAGCATTTGACCAAGAAGATGAGTGCATCAGACGACACCGATTCGGTTGACCTCTACACCAACCAAGTGACTGGCGATTCGAAATCCTCACGGCTGTCTTATCCGGAGCTGACCACTCTGCGCGCCATGGGTCTGAAGGCATCTCTGGTGGAGCAGACGAAATACCGAGGTGGTGACGAGCGTGGATTCAATGCGTTCAATACGTCGATTGATCGTACGGGTACTGTCAGCATGGACAGCATCGAGAAGTTCAGCTCCGGGGTGAAGGTAGCCCAAACACTGTACATGTTGCTCAATGCCGCTCACCTGCAAAACAACTTCAACGAACAAGGCCGATGAAATTAGAGAAGTCAGACCCTTTGTTCTTACAGGCCCCGAGAAGATGCGTCATCTCGGGATCCAGGGATTGGGAAGAGTTTGATCATTTTTGTTCCAGAATGGATCTTTACCATCAAAGGTGGAAAGACCGGGTAGTCTATATCAGCGGCCTTGCAAGAGGTCCAGATAAAATGCTGGTCGAGTGGGCCAAAGCCAGTGGTAAAGACTGGGTGGAATTTCCAGCCGACTGGGACAAGCACGGTAAGAAAGCCGGCTACTTGAGAAATCAAGAGATGGCTGATCACTCGACTCATGCCTTTGTGTTTTGGGACGGGAAGAGCCGAGGAACAAAGCACATGCTGGACATTTGTCTGCGTCAGAAAATCCACGTACTTCTAACTCTAGTTGGTAATCCAAAATGAGTGAACGATACAAAGAGAGTGCCATACTCATCGACATCGAATGCCTGGCGGATCTGCGCGCCGGAGTGATGATCACGCTGAGCCCAGAGTTTGCCTTTGAAGTCACCAATCGGCCAGACTACTACACCCGAGATTACGACTCCTTTCAAGTGGGCTCTGACCGGATCGATCTGGCGTTCATCGATAAGGTAATTGAGGCTGATCCGATCAAGGTTTTTCTGAACTCTCCTGCGACTAAAGCCTTTTTGTTTTTGAGGAGTTGGTGCGCGGAGCGACTTGTGGCTGGGGCAACAAAGCGCCTGCATGAATCGATTGAGATCATCGTCAATATGGGAAGGTTTCATCTCCCTCCAGAAATGGAAGAGGAGTACATCAAACGAATCGTGGCAGTAACCGGGGGACTTTATTCGATTCGTTTGGTGAATTGGTCGATTCAGGACCTGACGCCTTCGTTGATCCGGTCGAACTTTGGTACCTGGCTTTGCTACAACCCACTGAAATGGTGGGAGGCGCACTCGTACATGTTCAGACAAAAACCCATGCTGACCGAACTTCAGCTCTACATCCCAAAGATGAACATGGGTCGGTCAATGACGGCGCAGGAGGTCAAGATGTTTTCCGACGAGAAGCAGGATCCTTACCTGAAGATTCGAAAAGCCTTCATGCCTCACTTTTTTCTGGAGTGGATTGAAGTGGATGTGGTCTGCATGATCCATCCGAATTCCGTGCCTTCGGCATAAGTACATCTCCACCACGCACAATCGTCGTGGTGGAGATGTATCATTTATTTCGTCTTCATCCCCATGCGCTGGGTGAAATCGTCATACGTCTCGGGTTTGGCCACGTTGTCCATTTCTCCAGGAACGATAACAATTCCAGAGCCATCAATCTCCAAAACAGGGAGCTCTTCTCGAACAGCGTTCGTATTCATTCCCATCTTCTTAAAGTTGATGTCCTTTTGATCGAAAAGAGAACTCATGATCGCCAGAGCTTGTTCAGCGTTCTTACCGGCCCCTTCATCAACCTTGATCTTCATGCGCCCGAGAGTTGCTCGGTCCATGTCATTGAGAAGGTTACTCACCAAAACGATATCGTCGTCGTTCGTGGGAATCCCTTCAGTCCCTAGTTTCTTTGCGATTATCTTTTTACGCAAGTTTTGCGTAAAGTCAAGATCTTGTGCTTGCTCTTCATTAGACATTTCAACCTACTCCGTGATAGAAAAGACATTCTCATACCTAATACATGTTTTTTAGGTCAGACATTATGTTCTTGGTATTGTCCCACTAACCTAAAACTTGGAGAAAGTTCAACCAAAAACTTCTGTAGATTGAGCTAAGCTGTGTGTCTAGCGGAGACCACAGTCATTCGACGTATCGGAGTAACACAATGGCAAAACGAGAGATCGTGAATATCGTGCTCGAATCCCCAGACGGTGGGGTCAACGACACACTCGGAGTAGGCGGGATTCTGGCTTCTTTGCTCAGGTCCATTTACGCGGGATTGAACATCAAACCGCATCGTTGGCACGCACTGCTGATGGTCTACGTTCGGCGTTACAACGCCGACGTGGCCAGCCGGGGCGGTGGCAAGACACTCAATGCAGGAAATCTTCCAGGGATGATCTTTGCCCCACGAATGTCATGGGGTACCTTCTGGCGAGGTATCCGTATTCTCAATCCCATTAAAGTAGACATCCAAATTACGCTTTGGTGGGCTGGGGATAAAAAGCATGAGGCGAAATGGGAAGTCGTCATCGCCGACAAGGAGGATACCTTCTTTGAAGAGTAAGAAAAAATAGAGTTTGAGTCCATAATAGGCAACAACATTGGGCTTAGACCATGCTTTCCATTGACCAAGCAATTGAGCGATTGCGCTCCTTGTACCCCTCCCCCCGTAACGCGGAGGAAATGGGGTACTACTTGGAGTTGCACGAGGTGGACTTTGCTGGAGTGCTGCTGATCCACAACTGGACAGCGGTCATGAACGCAATGACCAACGACTCAAAGAAGATCGAATACTTCAGCCTTATGTGGGCCAGGATGCATGGCTCAGATGAGTTCAATGAAGATCATTTGATCGACAAAATTTCCAAAGCCCTGTGCTTCACGGCTTTCGAGCCGGGGGCTGGCCGATACCTCAGCGGATCAGTGACTGAGTGCAATGCACAAATCGTTCAGACTGCGCAGTACGAAATGAGTCTGGAAGGTCAAATCAAAGATCCGTGGTGGTCGAAGCTGCTGAAGCGTGAGAAAGAAGGCGACGACGATGTGTATCGCACGATCCGAGTGATCTTGAAGAACAATCGTTACCTGACGTTGTGGTATCTGATCAAAATAGGTCAGATTGGAATCATCCCCCAAGAATCGAAAGACGGAGAAACTCCATGAGCGAAGAACTGAACACCCCCAACGAAGAAGTCATCCCCCTGGACATCACGGAGGTCTACATCCAACCAACCCCGGCAGAGGTACAAGCCCTGGATCAAGACGCTGGCGTCCAGGAGGAAGGGGTGCAGATGAACGCCCTGCTGGCCTATCAGGAAGGTCAAGGTCAGCGTTATATTGCGCGCTTCCTGGCTGCTCGCCAAGAAGAGGTCTACACCCCCGAGACCGACGGCAAGAACCACCTGAACATCGGCCCGTCGGCCCGCACCGAACTCGGTCAGTTCCTCTGGCAGCAAGCCTACTCGCCGTTCGAGCACGCTGGCTTCCGCACGCAGTTTGCGTCCATCACAGCCATGCGTGCCTGGATGATGGGAAGCGGCCCCAGTCGCGACTCTCTGCGATACATCCATGGCGAGAACGCCGTTCGCATCTTCCGTGGAATGGTGGCGACCAAGGTCGACGGCTACATCCAGATCCTGGGGGATGCATCCTTCCAGAAAATCTGCGCCAACTCCAAGCGGGCCAGTGAGCTGGTGGGGTTGACGGACCAGTACGAGGGCGACCTGCCTATCTTCTCGTATGAGATGCGCGCGGTGGAAAACGGCGGTCCTCTGGTGCCGGTGGAAACACAGTACCAGTGGCCTGTCGAGATGTGGGCCATGATTCGCAGCACGCTGCAAGAACGAGTGAAGACTGGTCGAATCGACATCATCCCGAACTTCGAAGGTCTGCGGGCCGACCAACGATCGCGTCGTCGTGACTGATGATTTTGTGATCTGAACCAACACAGTAAGCCACTGCGGGTAACACCGCAGTGGCTTACGTGCTTATTTTTTGATTCTATTCTCTTACCGGCAAGTCAAACCAGCATGTCAAACGAATTAAGCCCAACAACTTTTTCCGTCGGCGCCAATGAAACGTTGGCGGCGGTGGACGTTTATACACAGCAAGGCACTGAGGTTATCAATGGCGTCAAGGCCCTGAATGCATCGGCCTTCGGTAACCTCAATCCATTCAAGGTTATTCCGCTCAAGACCAAGATTCCAATTGTAGGGAGCTCTATTTACTCCCTGACGTCCACCGCCGCCGTAACGCCCGGACTCCCAACTTTTGTTGCCACTAATCCATTTCTCTCCGCCGGGGTTGCTAAGCTTGGGCCAACTTCCCCACTGAAGGCTGCGCTCAATAAAGGGATGGACCTCAAATCCACGGTTCTGGCAACCGTAGGAAATGTCAGCTCCGTCATCCAAAACGCCAACCTTGGAACGATCTCCGGCATTACCGACATGGTAAAGGGGCTGACTGGCTCAGCTCTTCCGATTGCACTGAAGGATGTTACAGGTTTAGGAAAGGTGGGAGTCGGGCTAGTCAAAGAAGCAGCAGCTCAGGGTTTGGGTGGGGTATTCACCGCGATCGCTAACTCTCCGAATTTTGGTTCTCCTTTGGTTAATGGGATTGCGCTCTCTTTGGTCCCTTCTCTGGTAGCAAAAACCAATATTCCTCTTCTAAAGGAAATTGCGGGATCTTCGGCGGCCCCATACGTGAAGATGTACAACCCCAACTTAGCTCTTCAAATGGCTAAGAATTTCAAGAAAGACGCAGTAGCCCTCAAGAAAGAGATCAAGTCTCTACCTTCTCAGCTTGTCGCCCAGAAGAACGCACTGAAAAATGAATGGGGTTCTTTTCAAGATTCCATGCGAGCGGGGCTCGATCCCAAGTTTGCCAAATCTTTGAAGTCCGGAGCAATAAAAACAAGAATTGCTGCCACGGCATCTCCTCAGGCGCGACAAGCTATGGCGCTGTCTCGCGGGGTAAACGTTCCAAATCTGGCATCAGCCATCACGACGGGGAAGCTGGTATCTGAAGCGGTCAATCTGGATTCTTTTTTTAATCTCACGACAAAGATGATTATCCAGAACGGACCCAAAAAGGCCCCGTCTTGGGCAATGAGCGTGCGAAACGCCTTAAGCCCAGGCGACCAGGTTCCTACCGATCCAATAGACGCCCAAGTCCAGGCAGCTATAAGCAATCCGGGATCGGTACAACGGTCGGAAATTCCGCCACCAAGCACCGCTGAGGTTCTGCAAACGGCAAATCCGGTTGTTGTTCCCACCCCGATTGAGCAGATGCAAACAGACGCAGCGTCACTCAGCGCCGGGGATTGGCGCCAAGCCGCAGTGCTCAAAGAAGTAGAGCGGCTTGAGCAGGAAAGACTGATGCAAATAGCAGTAGCCGCTCCCGTTACGGGTGGGTGGCAAGCTGGAAACTTAGTCATTAATGAAGATGGAACTACCCGTTCTAACTAACTGGGTTTGGTTCGACAAATAACCCCTTACCCCAGAGATCACAAATGCCTGACTATATTAACGGTCAAATCTTCATGGAAGCGGAGAAGATGTTCCGCGATAAAGTAGACCGATATCAAGACGCGGTCGCCATGAGAGATAACCAGTGGCTTCGTCACTCCTTTGCAGTATTGCCGAACTCCAATACGGTCAATGCCCCTAGTCCTTTGGCGGATGTCGACATCAAGAACAGGTCGTTTAACACGGCGATCTTTAAGTATTCAGATTCGTCATTAGGGGGAAATGCTTGCATCAATCCCCCTCCTCAATTTACGCCATATGCTGACATTCCAAACCCTGGGATTTTACCCGGCGCCACCGACATCACGCTGGAGTTTCAAAGAGCACCCACGGGAATGGGAGAGATGTATTCGGAAGTGTTTGACGACAATAATCAAATCGTCCATTTCCAGTTTGGAGTGCCTCAATTTAACTCCCTGACTCAGTTCTTCACGGGGTTCTACAACGACTCTCTGGCGGGCTTGGCACGAACGGCACGCTTCGATGACTCATTCATTACGAAGTTCCTGAACTTTGGTTTGGACATCATTCGTGTTGCGATCATCCCCCTGACAATCCTTCCGATCATTTTCATGCAGGCCGGCAATGCGATTCGGTTCTTCCTGAAGATGCCGTCCTCGAAGTTCTGCTATCTGAAGCCAGCGATGCCGCTGTACTGGAACGCGGTGTCGAGCATGGTGAACCAGATCGGGGTGAACATGGGCATCATCAGCTACATGTCTTCGACGATGGCCAATAAGTTCCTGAACACGACACTGCCGCCGATATCTGAGCAAACCTCGATCTTTTCTTCAATCTTTCCGGAGTTTTCTAAAGACGGTGTTCTAGACGTTTACGCCGTAGCCAATCGGTATGCCCGACTGGAAGCGAGGCATCGTCGGGAGCTCGTCAAACGAATCGAGGGGACTGGAACAGAGCAAAGTTTCTACGACGCTATACGTCAGACGGTTTATTCGAGTACCGGTCTGCAGATGCCGGGTAAGGCCGAAACTTCTCCGTTTTCCTTGGAGAAGTATTGGGATAAATACAAAGACGCCGATACGCTATCTAAGAGCGATTCCTCTTTGGTGGAGAAAGACATTCGGAGAATCAAAGACGTTTCTGGGATGGATCAGAAGCAGGCCGAAGAAGTCCTCAAGGGGGATTACGCTCCAGAGGTAGAGCAATCCGCTATGGAGAAGGTAATCGAATACTTCATGGCCAATGCCTCGGATGGTAGTGAATACGCTTCTTTCCGAGTAAATTACAACAAGTCGGTACAAGAATCGTTCTCCAATCAGTCTGCACCGAATGGTCTGGCCCAGCAACTCAACGCAGCCAGCTCCTCCGCCAGAGAAAAGAGAATGTCTTTTGCTGACGGCAAAGTGATGGATGTCCCCATCATCTCTGAGATTTTCCAGGCTGTCGGCACGGTGATCTCTGGTGGGCTGGACATGCTCAAATTGGGAGGCATCATGGCCTTCGGGGGAAATGCCTTTGTTGATATCCCGGAAAACTGGATGTCTTCCCAGGCCAATCTTCCCAAGGGATCGTACACGATTGATTTGGTGACTCCCTACGGCAATCCGATTTCTAGGTTCATGGATATCTATGTCCCTTTGGCAATGATTCTTTGCGGCACGCTTCCGATTGCCACCGGCAAGCAGTCGTATCAGAGTCCGTTCTATTGTTCTTTGTTTGATCGTGGTCGGGTGATTTCCAGATTCTGTCTGATTGAAAACGTAACCGTGGAGCGCGGGATTCACAATCTCAGCTTCAACGATCAAGAACAAGCCATGGGTATTCGAGTCACGATTGACGTCAAAGATCTTTCTTCGGTCATGACCTTGCCGATTCAACAGGGTGCTGGTTCAATGCCGTTGTCTGGTATTTTCGACGGGGAAAACTCCCAGGGAGATTACATGATGACCTTGGGCGGTTTGGCTCTTCGGGAAGTCACGGATCGTTGGCCGATCTTCACTCGCCAGCTCTCGCTCAAGCGCGCTGAATTCTCCAGCTTCTTCTCAGCCTCGCACTTGGCTTCTTGGTTGGGTGGTGGTCTAACTGGAACGATGGCCAGTGTACTGATGCAAGGAACCAACAAAACGTAATAAGTGCAAGGGGCGCGAGCCCCTTGCACTTATGTTGTCAATCAGTAATTCCGACGCATGCTGACGGGTGCAGCAGCGCGATAGACCGTTTGACTTGGCAGTCCTCCATTTTCAAACTGCGGTGCCGCCCTTTGGGGCGTTTGCTTTCTTTGCTCCGACTCATCCGGAACCGAGATAGGCTGTGCTGCTGTAGCCGGGGCTTGTTTTTCAGCACGACTATCTCGGTCTTGAACATACTTCATATACTCGGTAACCTTTTGCAAGATTTTCTTTTCCGTCTCTACCGAGTCTCTGAGCAGATTGGAGATCGGCTCAAGACTAGCTTGTGCCAAAGCAATCTGAGGATTCTCCGGTCTTTGCGCGTTTTTACCACCTTCAAAGGAAGCATTTCCGAAACCAAATTCCGGGAACGAGTTGGGTGCCGGAATCCTTTTCCTTCTATCTTCCCTGGGAGGCGCGTCCCCGAACGACATGGTCGGATACCCGTCAGCCCTCTCTTTACTAGATTCTACTGGCCCGGATGAGCTAGAAGTCCTAGGGGGTTGCGGAATCTCCGCAGGAGTATATGCCGTCTGTGCCGTCTCAGGGACCGTCGGAGCTAGGGTCGCCACCGACGATGCTCCAGCATCTCTCCACGGCCTGCTAGAAGCCTTCTCTGCCGCTTTTGAGGGCTCTTTTCTGGGAACGATCGCCGGTACCGAAGTCGCGCTCGGCGCGGCGTTTGTCGGAGTCGTCGACTCCTTACTTGTCGCGGGTCCCGCCGATTCAGAACCTGAAGACTTACCCTCAGATTTAGGAGCCGACGGAATGCTTGAAGTCACCGCCGCGACGTTTACCCCGTGTGCTGCTGCCTTGGTTTTGAGCTTCTCTCCAAATTCGTTGTAGATTTCTCTCAACGTTTTTGTTTCCCCGTTCTTCTTGAAGAACACACTGGAGTTACCAGGCTTCTGGGAAGGTCCAGGGAAAATCCGAGCCCCAGAGAGGGTGTCGTTCGTCTTCAGATTCTTCAGGAACTTTTCAGCTCCGTACGGTCCGAAGAAGTGACCCAGGTGAATATCGGTTGGCGTCGGGTTCGGGACGATCTGTTTGATTCTGGCTTCCGCATCCTTAACGTAGTGGGCACCCATCAAGGCGTTAGCCGGACCGTCCTTGGGATCGTTGAATGACATTCCCTTGTATTTGCTACCGTACTTCTCCACCGTTTCGGCCCAAGTACCGGGCATGAACTGGTTCAGTCCCAACCCTGTCACACCTTGGACACCTGCTTTTGGATCAAAGCCGGATTCGACAGCCACCGTAGCAACAGCCAAATCTACAGGAGCACCCACCATCTTAGCAGCCGAAGCTACCATGGAAGCCACTTCTTGCTTACTTCCGGTCTTAAGAGGGGGAAGTGTTCCAGGGTTTGGATTGGTGTCTGGTGGAGACATCGCCATGATCGGCTTAACTCCAGGCGCTGCACCACCGTTTCCAGCAGTTTCGACCTTGGACTTCAACGGAGTAGATCCTCCGGACATCGCCTCTGGCTTTTTCTCACCTTCAGCTTTGCTAGCCGGAGCCGCGCCATCCAGGTTAATCGTTTCAAACCTGGATTTACTCGCCGGAGCCGAAGGAGTGCCTGGAGCTGTTTTAGCAACTTGCGCCAGCGCAGCCATCGGTTTGGCTGCTCCCTTTTCCCCCACGCTGCCAGGAACGCTAGATCCCCCAGGAGAAGAGATCAAGCTCGATGGCTTCGAGGGTCCAGGAGCTCCGGCCGCTTGGGCCGCAGGAGTAGCCGCTGCCGCTGTGCTTGGCGATGCCGCTGACGGATCGACCGGCTTAGTGGTGACGTTGGGTGTAGCAGGTGCCTGAAGAATCTTGGTTGCCATTTCCAAGTTTCTGGACCCCAAAGGAGTGCCACGGACAGAGCCCCAACCACCCCCACCTCTTCCGACGCCGGACGCGATTGCTGCATCCGCCAGATCAGGCCGGTCTTTGTACTTACTGATCCCAAGCTGGATACCAACAGGCTCCAGATGCCAGTCTTCCCCACCCACCGGTCTGGTCAAACCGTACTTCTTGAGAAGTCCCAGCTTATCCATTTCGGTTAAGTCAGGGCCGTGAGCATCCACAGCAAACCCAAAGCCGTGTAAGCTTTCTCCCGGTACCGCCGCACCCTTACCGTAGAGTTGTCTCAGGCGAACTTGCTCAGCGTGTGTGCGCGTCGCTTCATTCACTCTGAGCTTCTTCCCAGTGAGTTGCTTGTACTCTTCCGCTGCCCCGCTGAGTAGTTTCACGAACGTGGGATTCATACCCTCCATGATGACCTTTGGTCCCATCACCATCGAGGAGAAGCCATTGCGTCCATCAGACAACGCCCCACCGGCCATATTCAGAGTACCAACGGAAGCCCCGGATACCCCAGGAGTCGAGGGTCCAGATCCACCTCCACCTCCCGTAGAGGTTGGCTTTGCCTCGCCGTCAGATGCTGCGGCTGCGGTTTGCGTTCTCTCCGCACTGATCTCAGCAAACGTTCTTTGCTTCGCTCCGGTAGTTCCTGCCAGCTTGTCTTTGATTGCCCTGGAAGCTTCTGCGGTATCCTTAGGCCCTGCAGGAGGCGTTGCTTTTCTGGCATCCTCCATCAACTTAACTTTCTTGACAATTTCTTCCAAGAAGGTCAGGTTGTTTTTCGTACTGGTCGGATCCGTGTTCAGTCGATAATTCGGGAACGGAGAAGCCGTGACTTCCCAGCAATCAGACATGGCTGCCAACTGCTTTGCGGTGTCGTACTGCTGATCTGGTTTCAGATCCGACACGTTCCCCGAGTAATTATTCTTCCCAGTGTGTTGGACATACAAGCTGTGGAACTTCAGCCAGATGGGAAGGAATCTCTTCTGGAACCACTTCTTCCAATCGTCTCCCTCAGTGTAGTAGGTGTCGACGATGCCGAACAAGCCGGCAAACTTCTCCACCAACACTTCAGGATTTCCATTCCAAGAGGAACTTCCGGCTTTGGAAATAGTACCTTCCGAAATCGCCGCTTCCAACTCCTTGAGAATTCGTACCTTTTCAGCCGTCAGCTCTGTCAAGCCATACGCCTTGAACTTAACTGCGTCAAGCGCTCCGAGGTGCCCCTCTTGCTTGATGGCCGAGTAACTCGCAACAGCCGCCTCTACGGTGATTTTGGATCCAGCAAAAGCCACGTCAGTCTTAACGGTTTCTCCGGCAGACTCCTTCGAGGGTTTTCCGTCAGGCGCCAGGTTGGGATCTACGGGTCTTTCGGCGTTGATCTTAACAGGCTCTAGTGGTGTCGCGGACTTACGCTTCACCTTATCCAAACCCAACTCTTGCATGACTTGTCGGATGATCGCTTGGACGTGACCACCGGAAGAAATGCCGAACTTGTAATCCAGATACGGACTCAGCGCCAAATGGTACGGACCATCTGGGAACTTCGCCAGATCAATGTACTGAAGGATTTTCTCCTTGTCCAGGGAAGAGATCTTATCCGTCGAATAACTACCAGCGATTTGCTTCATCGCTCCGGCAGTCATCAAGTACACTGGTTTGAAGCGTCTCTGATACCAGTCGAAGAAATGTTGAGCTTGTTGGGGATCAGTGTGATCCAGACCGAACAACCCCATGATTTCCTTCGATGGGAATTTCGATTCGTCGATCTTCACTCCGTCACCGGAAGAACCAACCAAAGGCTCAAGGTATCTCTCCATCGACAAGATGGCTTTGTATCCATCCTTGTCGTCCTTGTTGAGACCGTATTGAACCAGACGAATCTTGTCTTGAACCGTGAGTTGGTACTTGAAGTGCTGGTAGAGTTTGTAGCCACCGTAAGCGGCCAAACCCACACCCACTGCGGCAATCGTGACGGGGTTCGTCAGCAGCGCCAGCAGAGCGCTTCCACCCCCTGCTGCTGCGGCACCACCAGCTACGGTAGCTGCTCCTCCGGCTGCTGCCGCACCCGCCGTGGCGGCACCTGCGGCAGCAGCGCCAGCGGCTGCAGTACCCGCCGCTCCGACAGCCCCAGTAGCAGCAGCGGCCGCTCCGGTTCCCATTAAGCCACTGGCAACACCGCCAAACCCTGCGAGCCTTGCAGCCATTCCAAGAAGCTTCGTAAACCCAGTGAGTTTACTGAGTCCTTTAATTGCACCCAACACCCCCTTGCCCATGTCCATGATTCCACGGATCCCGGCAAGCATGTCACCAATGCCTTCAAACAAGCTTTTCTTCTTGTCGTCGACTTTGTCTTTGACCTTTTGAATACCGCCCTTGATCCGGTCTTTGAGAGATTTCTTTCCCTCAGCAGCCGCATTGGCGCGCTGGTCTTGCCAGGAACCATCACGGTCTCCGTCACCATCCTTGTCGTTCTTGGATTTCGGAGCACCACCAGGAAGCCTCGTGTCGATCAGGTTGTAGATGTCAGTCAGAATGTCATTGGTCTTCTGGCTGGACATACCCAGACCCAGCAGAGGCCCTTCCCCAAAAATCTTTTCCCATCCACCCTTAGCGACACGTCCAGCAGCCCCACCAATCGCGGAGAGAACCTTCTTGCCTCCACGCCACATGGCCCCAGTGAGCTTTTTGGTCACGCCCCAAGCTGCAACGTGGGTTTTCCACAAAGCTTTACCCACGGCCGTGAGTGGCGACATCAGCTTCTGCAGAGGCGTCTTGATCTTCTTTCCGTTTTCATCCACCAGACCTTGCTGGAGCATGTCGTGCGTTAAGATTTCATTGCCTTCCAAATCCATGACCGCGCCGTCGATTTGACTCGGTTTGAGAATTGGCTTCTGACTTACCTTGCTGATGTAGCCTCCGGCCTTCATGACGGCTGCGATCAATACTGGATTGGGTAAGCCCTTGACGTAAATGTCTTTGGGTTTATCCAAGAGTCCGTAGGCCCCTTTGGCAATCGTCCAGGGCAGTTTAACGGCTTTACCAACCATCTTGGTTTGCCACATGAGCATTCCAGGGGTGGCTTTTGCAATCGCCCCTACGACTTTACCCACTCCTTTGGTCAGAGCCCCAAGGGTGGCGGTTGCGCCATTCAGAAGCTTTTTGACCACACCCTCTTGATAGTACAGCCTGGGGATTTCGTCCTCTTTGAGCAAGACATTGCCCTTGAAATCTTTGACCTCGCCCTTGATATCCTTGTGGGAACTCAGGGGTTTTCCAGATTGTGCATCGTAGTAGAGTTTCTTCTTGAATCCGTCAGACGTGAGTTTAGGTTCGTCATCTTCCCCGTGGAGATAAACGTCTCGTGGTCCCAATCCCAAAGCCTTCTTGCCCAACCAGCCGATGCCTTGGAATTGTTTCTTTGTTGCCCACCATGCAGCCTTATTGATGCCAAGGACCGTAGATCCAGCCATGCCTAAACCACGGCGAATCAAACCCTTCTTGGGAGATCCAGGAGTCGGTTCGAATTCCGGACCTTGTTCCTCTTCTTGTGCAGCTCCTGGCTTCTTGCGACGAAGGAGATTTCCAATCCAAGAGGATTTCTTTGAAGCGCCCTTGTTGCCACTTTGCAGCAGCTTCTCGATAGCTGTGAGTTTCTCCAGCGCTTTCTTCTGAATACCAACCAGGGCCGGATCAGCGCTTGACGCATCTTCCGAAAAAACACCAGGGCTACCGATAGATTCGGATTTCCCTGACCGTGCAGGCTGTTTGGGTTCAGTTCGAGTTGTCGCGGCTTGACCAGCGGGCCCAGTTTGTGAAGGCTGCGCCACGCTCGACACTCTCGGAGAGGCTACCGGATCCGCAAACGTTCGATTGGATTCAGAAGAACTCATTCCGAGCGTAGCCAACGCATTGTCTCTGACCTCTCTCGTCGTGCTTTGGAAGTCCTTGAGCTTTTGCTTGGTTTCGTCAGACTCGACATAACGACGAACATCCGAAGAAACTTCCGAAACTGAAGAGCTGACAGAGTCCATCAGCACTCGAGTGCCGGATTTCGGATTGCTGAGTTCTTCCGATGCTTTTTGAGCAGCCTTAATACCAGCCTCGGTAGCCGTCTTAGCAGCAGAGGACAAAGTCTTGAACAAAGATCCAGCCAGGGAGGATATTTCCTTCTTGGTTTTCTCCACTTGATCTTGGGTCTTCTGGGATGTCAGGGTTTTAGAAACCGCTTTCCCAGAACGTTGAGCAGCCTCAACGCCAGCCCGCACAGCTTGACCAGCAGAATCCGCTGCCTTTTGAGTTTTCGATTTCGGGACCTCGGTCTGACGGACTGTGCCCTCATCCGTAACTGAAGACTGAGGAGCGGCGACATCCGTTTGAGTCTGAACCATACCTTCAGCCGCAGGGCTTGGGGTGGGTGCCAAGCTTTGCATCGCTTGGTCTTTAATCTTACTTGCCCCACTTACTGCGTCTTGGTAGCTCTGGGCGGCCGCGTGCTGAACCTGATCAACGACCTGAGAAGCTCTTGAAACAATTGAAGCCGGTGGGTTAGGCAAAGGAGTCGAAGCGGGCAGCGGAGCGGGGGCTGAAACAACCGAAGCTGCGACAGCCGCACTTGCCGGATCACTCAAACCACGAACCACTTCGGCCGCAAATGTCTGCAGACTTTCCTGTACCGATGTAGCAATCTTGCTAGAGATCTCTTTGGCTTGTTCGGCTTTACTCTCGACCAAATTACGGGCTGAATCCACTCGTTCCGAAACAGTCTCCGGAACGTTATTTGGTACGTCCGTGATCGAACTCACCGAATCGGTCGATGTCGGGAGGTTATCCGGGCGTTTCGGACCCATCAACTCCTGCTGGAAATGCCGACGATAAGCCTGCATGATGACCCCAGCATCTTTATTGATGCCGTTTTCTTTTGCAGCTCTTGCCGCATCGCGGATCTTCTGGAGATCAAATCGACCATCGGTCTTGTACGGGGCAAATTTATCCGGCTCAGAATCCTTGGGTGCGGAAGGTGGAGACTTCGGCTCGTTATTTGCCTGTAGGTCTTGAAGTCCTTGGGGAATTTCTTGGGTCTCTTGAGGGGTTGGGTCAGAATGCTCAGAGGTTTCTTTCGGCTGCCTTCTGAGTTTGGCTTTTTGCTCCTCCACCCAAGACTGACGACGAGTCGCACCATCGATACTCGGCAGGTCCGCTCGATCTCCTGCTTTGCCTCGCGCCTTTGCTCCCTTGGAGGCTAATTGCGTCAACTCGTAAAAGGCTCGGGGATCGTGCCATTTGTTCTCTTTGATATACGCTTGGATCAGCTTGAAGACTTCTTCGGTCTTCAGTCCTTCCATTGCCTTGTCTTTGATCAGCGCGACGATCTTTTGCTTGTCCAATAAACCGTCCGTTCTCCAGGCGTCGAATCCATCATTGACCTTTTGAGTCAAGTTATCGATGTGGGAGCCGACCGTCGAGGTCACCGACTGCGTCGCTGTGGCAATGTTTTCACGAAGACCGGGAGTCCGCGTGTCGCCATTTTGATCCGCGCTACTTCCAGGCATTCTGATCGAAGAGATGCGACTCAGCAAATCAGATCCGGCTGAGCCAACCTTCTCGGCAATCGCATTGATCTTGTCAATGATTAGCTCACCAATGCTGAGTTTGCCAACGTGCAACGAGTCTAACTTCCATTGGGTGGGAAGGGTTGCTGCATTTCCCGACGGTTCTTGATTCGGTACAGGACCAGCACCCGTCGGGATATCCGCACTGGAGCCCGGCCCAACGTTGAGATCTCCGATTGGAGCAACCTCCGAAATATCTCGGCGAAGCTGATCGCCAAAATGACTCGTGCTAGGACGAGCGTTGGGGAGCGTCGGCTTTTGCTTTTCCTGAGCGGACTGCATCAGTTCGGCCGTTCCCGTTTTACGAATCGTCAGGTCGATGATTTTCTGAGGATCGAGCTGCCCCCGCTCATCCATAAGTCCCAAATCAATCAGGTCTCGACCATGTCCGAGCTTGTTGAGCTCTTCCATGATTTTTCGGGGATCCTTGATGGCCTCCCGCAATTTGAAGTATCCCGATTGAACCTCATTAAGTTTCTTTTGATCCCCCTCCAGCTCATCGAAACGCCCCGACATGTGGGAGGTGATTTCCTGGCGAGTTTCGTGATCGGTTCCCCAATACTGATCTTCCTCAGCGTAGTTTTCACGATTGAAATGCTTATCGTTGATCGACCCATTCATCAATTTTTCTTTGAGTGCCACTTTGGCCTTCTCAGAAAGCTTGCCTTCAGGGTCGATCTTGGCAAACATCTCCTTGAACTTGTAATCGCTTCCTCTTTTCTCGCGCTCGCCCACCACGGTTTCAGCAAGGCGCTTGAGTTTTTCCGATCGGTCAATGAGCTTCCCCGTCGACTGATCCACTTCGGTAAGCTCTATCGATTCATCGCCCGTGCGAAAGATCTGGACTTCTCTCAGAATTCGAGCCAGATACCCTGGAATGATTTCATTGATCGAGCGTTCAGTTCTCTTGGTCATGCCAGCAGTAGGCATATCCAACTTGTCGGTAGAGCGGTCAGCGACCCTGGTGTCTACCCCAGAGCTTGGGATAAAATCAGCGAGCTCTTGCTTGACCATCCCCATCATCGTGGGGTCCCATTCATTCTGAGCGTCCTCTTTGAACTTTCTCAGATCCGCACCAGCGTTGTTGCGTTTATTGATCAGCCATTCACTACCAGCGTTGATTTTCTGGGAGCCGTAGTCCAAACCGGCGTTGAGTTTGTCATTGAGCCAGCCGGATTTGGTATTGACTTTACGGTCCCGAGTGACGGCGTATTCTCTGATTCTTTTGCCAACCTTCTTACCCAGCCATTGGGTGCCGAAGCTGCCTGCGGCTTTGGCCGTTTCGACCTTGCCATCCAAAGGCATGCCGGCTTCTTCAGCCATCGCGGCGGCGTCCTTGGCCTGCTCGTGCATGTCGGCAGCGTCACGAACACCATCCTTGAATCCGCTGACGAGTCCATTAACCTTTTGAGTCGCCTTTTCTTTCAGATCTTTCAGTGCGGTCTCAATGAAAGCGTTGGCTCCTCCGAAGAGATTGTCCCCGATGGTCTGGACGATCTTTTGTTTGTTGTACTCTTTGAGGAATTCGACGTTGGTTTGTTTGACGAATTCAGGAAGGCCCGTGTTCTTGACGATCTTGGGGAAAGAGTCCAGTGTCATCTTCCCCGTAGAGTCACCAATCTTGACCAAGTCTTGAACAGCAAACAAAGTACGGTACGCTGCTTCAAGCTGCTTCTTTTGCAACTCAAGAGAAACGTTTCTACCCAACTGCTCCATCTTGGAAGTATCGACCTGGATTTGGCTGACCAGGGTCAGCATGTCCGTGTGTCGCTTCTGCTGGATGCCTTTCTCGATATCGCTCTGGGCTTCTTCCCTTTCTCGGGCCCATTCATCTCGCTGAATGTTGGCCTTCATCACCGAAGCGATTTGAGATTCAATGAAATTGTTTTGAATCTCCCCCTTGGAAGGGGCTCGATATACCGATTCCTCTTCGTTGGGTTCGCTTTTCCATTTATTCATCAAGTCTTTGACGGACTTGGGAACGTACTTGGATTCGGCCGGGATGATCTGGGTTGTGAGCTTCTTGAACTCTTTGATTGCGGGCTTGACCTCCTTGACGGCATCCCCGTAGAGGACTTGAGCGCTTCTGGAAACGCTCTTAGCCATGTCGTACGTTTCACCGTAGCCAGAAGGCAGAACATCCTTGAAGAGATTCTCCAAGAAGTTCGAGTCTTTCAGGCCGCTTTCAATGCCCGTCATCATGCCGTCGAGCACCTTCATCGAAGGGCTTCGATCGTCCGGAGGAGGCTCTGCATCAAACTCAAACGGATCGCTGTCCAACTCCTTATCGAAATCAAAATCGTCCGGCGTCGCTTCTTGATGCTTAGGGGAGCGTGTGAAAATACTCATGATTTTTGATTTGATTAATTGAAGATGAGAAGATTCTTTTACTGTAGTGGGCTTAGGCTGTCCACAGTAAAAGAATCTTTTTGGTTCTTATTGGCTGCTCGTGAGCCAAGGGCGATATCGCCCGTCATGTCATGTGGCGCCCGCGCCGCAGTCAATGTCTTTTATCTCTGCTGGAGTAGCGCATGCGTTTTAAACAATTCACCCCATTGAACTTGGGGATTTTGATCATCGAAGACCGTATCGCCAAAGTGACCAAGCCTGTCACCAGTTTGGATGACTTCGATGGGATGACAAAGAATTTTCACAAAGACGGTTTGTTCTCCCAAGAAATTTTTGGATTGGTCGGCTCGGACATGCGATTCAAGAAGTATTCTTGGATCAACATGAAGGTTGGGGTTCTTCACCCTGAGGCTCATTCATGTTTGGTAGCTTTGAAAGGACTCTACGGCGGAATTCTCCGGGGGTCCGATTACGCCATTTGGGACGAAGAGAAGAAGGACTTTTTCAAAAGCAATGCGCTGGAGGGTCAGACCGGATACCAGTTCTTCATTGACCACTGGAAGGACATCGTCTTTGAGCGGAACAAGTCGGTTCAGCGATCAGAAATGATTGACTTCTTGGAGAAGTACAAAAACCGATTGGTGTTGGATCGTCTGTTTGTCTTCGCCGCCGGCTACCGCGATCTGGAGACTGACGACACGGGTCGTGCTACTTCGGATGACGTGAACAAACTCTACAAGAAGGTTCTGGCGATCTCGAATACCGTGGACCCCACGACTCTGGAGTACACGCCAAACGCCTACAACACTCAGCGCTTCTCGCTTCAATTGGCACTGAACGAGATTTACGAATACGTTTTCAACATTCTGGACGGTAAGAACGGAATGTTCATGGGCAAGTACGCTTCGCGTGCTCTGTCTTATGGCACACGAAACGTGATCACATCGCTGAAGTTGGACAACTCCAGGTTGGGGGCCAAGGGTAATGTTCGTGCCAACCATGCCGGCATCGGTATTTACCAGTTGGCAAAGGCAATTGAGCCAGTTGCTATCTTCCATCTGAAGAACGGCTTCCTCTCCAAGGTCTTCACGTCGCAGACGAGTCCAGCGCTGCTTTGCAATCCCAACACGATGCGCTCTGAGAGAGCCATGGTGGAGACGAAGGATTTTGATCGTTGGATGACCCGTCCTGGTTTGTCGGATGTTATCAACTACTACGCCAACCCTGGGGTTCGAAACAAGCCCATCATGGTGGGAAGTTATTACCTGGGTTTGATCTACCGGGGTCCGGATAAGACTTTCAAGTTACTCAGTGGCATTGACGAGCTGCCACGAGGGAGAAATCCGGAAGACTGTAGTCCCATCACCTACACGGATCTTCTCTACATCGCCTTGTACCGAAGAGCTGAGAAATACCCGCTCTTCGTGACTCGGTATCCGATTGACTCGGATCGCTCTACATTCCCAGCCAAGCCGTATCTTTTCTCCACCATTGAAACGGAAGTAAGAAAAGAGCTGGATGATCAGTGGCAAGAACAGCCTCCTGAATTCACCGCATACCAGTTTCCAGTTTCGACCAGCGATACGTTCGGCTCGCTGGCTCCTCACCCTGGACGACTGGCAAAAATGAAAGCGGACTTTGACGGGGACATGTCCTCGGCAAATTCCGTAATGGCTGAAGAATCTATCGAGGATGTGGATTCTTTAATGAATAACAAACGTTTCTACGTCGGGGCTGATGGGCAGTTTGTGATCAACTGCGCTACCGACACTGTGAAATATGTCCTGATGGCCATGACCCGAAAGGTTTCCCAATGAGCATGAATTTTGACATCTGGCTGCGCAAGTTTGCAGCCCATGAACTCTCTCAGGTCGTTACCCCGAAGCTGAGAACCCTCAACGATTGGGAGTTCCCGCAATCGTCGGTTTATCACTATCAGCTTGCGGATGGAATCGAGATGGGTCCAGGACCTGACGATATCTACGTCCGAAAGATTGAGCGCGCCATCCTCTTCCAGAACGTCACGAAGCTCAGTCGTCTGGAAGGTAATCCGAGATTCAGTGCCGGGTTGGAAACCAACATCATCAAGGCTTATCGCGCCAGTAATAAACGCGTGAGACCTTTGGCTACTTTGGCTTCTGCGGTATCCGACACCCAGTCTCTGCTGCTGATTAACTACGCGCCGCTGGGGAAAACCTATCGGTACGTGAAGAATGTTTTCACCGTTTATCACAAGTGGCTGAACTCTTTCTCCACCACGGTGGATGAAATCGTTAAAGCCTGCGAGGTGTTGCCGCATCATGCGCATTTCCTCTTTGCTGGAACGCCAACGCTGATCCCCAGCGTTTCTCAGTACGAAAGTGCTGAGAAGAATTTCGTGCAGAACGATCTGAAGTTCTTCATCGGTCGAGATGCGTTCTTGTCGCTGGAATTCTGGAAGTGGCTGTCATCGAATCGTCAGGCAAGCATTCTGGCGAAGATCCCCAAGAATCACCTGAAGAAAGTGAACATCGTCTACCAAGAAACGGGTAAATGGGTTTGCTTGAACCTGGGTTATCTGGACAGTTTCCGGAATCCTCAAGCAAACGATCCATGGGCTGGGATGGAGTCGGGAGTTGCCAAGCCTGATAGCAGCCTTTCCCCGGAGCAGATTCAAAAGCGCTATCTTCGTTTCCTGATGACTCTCATGCAAGAGAGAACGGTCACGGCCAACACCGAAGACGAAGACGATAAAGCCGATGATGCACGCATCGGGCAAATCGAGAAAGGCGCACCTGAAATCAAGAAAGAGGATCAGCAAGCTGACGGTGGTGATGACGTTGGTCTTACGCCGGAACAAGTGGCTGCAAAGATCCAGGCTGAGGATGCAGAGATCGATCACGACTTGGCTCAGCTCAACGAAATACTCTCGAAAAATTACAACAAGCAAACGGAGAGTGTTGCCGAGATCCTACAGGCACCAATGTCGGAGATAGAAGCCAACACGATCGACAGATGCCAACGACTGGCGGAAGATGGTCTGCTGACCGCCAAGGAGATGGCGCGCTTCAAGAAACTCTCCACGTCATACAAGTCTTTACCGAGCCCTTATGGTGACGGCACCATTGAGCAAAGCATCGATTTGTCGGATCCTGAGCTGACTAAGCTCAAAGTGCAGGAGATCATCAAGACTCCCACGGTTCACGACGAGTCGATGCTGAAATCCAGTCTGACGACATTCGATCTGGATTATCAAAAGAAAACGCTCAACAAGCACACCGTTGCCTGCGTGATGGCCGCTCAACGAGCAGGTGGTGCGATCACCGCCTACGAAGTTGATAAGGTCGAAAACATCCTTGGCGCTTACGAAGTACACAGCGTCAAGTACGTTCCGATCGAAGGAGCCCCGAGCACTTGGAAATTCAAACGACCTGTTCTGAATGATGATGGCACGTTCACTTCGAATGGAACTCGGTATCGCTTGAGAAAGCAGCGTATCGATCTTCCGATTCGCAAAATTTCACCGAAGGAAGTTTTGCTGACAAGCTATTTCGGTAAAGTCAAGGTACTCAGATCGCGCAAGCGACAACACGACTTTGGCGAATGGCTGGCTGATCGTGTCATGAATGACGCGATGACCAAACGCAATCCGCTCATCACCAGTGTGTCGATGAGCGACAGCTTTGATTCAGAGCTGAAGGCGCCTCGAGCCTACACCAGCCTGTCCATGAATTATCGGTTCATTGACACGCCTCAATGGAGGCTGATGTTTGACCAGGAAGAAGTTCTCAAAGCAGTGGATCCTGCTGTGACGAACGCGGCACGGTCCTTGGGGAATTTGGTCATCTCCTACAGAGAAGATGGCGGGTACCTCATGCTTGACTCGCATGGTGCCGTGCATGAAGTCCTTCCGGACCAACCAGTCAAGGTACTCACGAGTCTGGAGGAGTTTCTCGGAATCCCGGTACATGAAGCTCCGATTGATTTTGCTGAGGTGAAGATCTACGGCAAAGAAATCCCGGTGGGTCTGATCCTGTCTTATTACAAGGGACTGAGCAATCTGCTGAACATTCTGGGCATTCAGTACCGAAGAGAGCAAACGGGCACACGAACGACGGCGAATCTGGGCGAGTGGGCCCTCACCTTTGCAGATGAGCGCCTTGTCTTCTCCAGAGACGATAAGTTTGCTTGTCTGGTTTTGGGTGGGTTCCGAGATTACCAAAAGATCCTCACGCTTTATTCGGTCTACTCTTTCGATCAGCGGGGAGTCTACCTGAATGTGCTGGAATCGGCAAAGCTGGGCGTTCGCTATCTGAGGGAGATGGGTTTGATGAACGACATGTTCGTTGATCCCATCACGCTTGAGATCCTGAAGAAGATGAAGGAGCCCCAGAAGTTTGAAGGGCTCCTGCTGCGCGCATGTGAACTTCTCCTCAGCGACAGCCACCCGAAGGAAATCGATCCTGACTTCATGCGCATTCGAGGGAACGAACGATTCGCTGGTGTCATCTACACCGAAATCGTGGCCAGCCTTCGTGCGCACAACGCTCAGATTGGGAAGTCTGGCAAGCGCGTAGAAATGCATCCGTTTGCTATCGATAAGCGAATCAGTGAAGATTCGTCTAAGATGCAATGCGACGAGCTGAATCCCATTCAAGCGCTGAAAGAAATCGAAGCTGTTACCTACACGGGTGAGGGTGGTAGATCTATCCGCTCGATGACGAAGAAGACCCGAGGCTACCACAAGAACGATCGGGATCTGATTTCTGAAGCGACGGTGGATAGCTCGATGGTGGCTATCAATGTCTATACCAGTGCGAATCCAAAGCTGGAAGACCTCAGCGGAAATGCCGAGAAACGAGTAGGCACTGAGAAATCGACACCGGGATCCATGCTTTCTACGTCGGCTCTACTCGCACCCGCGTGTGACCGTGACGATTAAGTCGTACTGAATAGGTGCGATATGGTCACCCTTGACGGTAACGTCTCGTGGTAATCCTCTTGAACTGCGGGGACCCCCTTAGAGCCTTGTGTACCAAGTGCGGTCCGTAATGATCGCATGGCCGTTCTAACCAAACGGGTATGGTAAAAAGCACAAGGATTGGGAAATCGCGCATCCAAGCTTCCCACTTACCGATGAGTCGGTAAAGGAAGAAGGTTCAACGACTAGGGCCTTGTCAGCCCGTACCTACCAAGCGGTGGGGAAGTAGGAGGCTCCAGAAGAGATTCTGGATGCAGATATAGTCTGTTCTGCATCGAAAGGTGCAGCAGTCCAGCTAAACGTAAGCTGGACGGTCTGGATTAGCGTCCCAGATGAACATAAAGCCAAAGCGAATAAATTTTATTTCAATCCAACAAGGCCATACCGTTCCCTGTGCTGGATACCATGCACCGGTGATGAGAACTGGTTATGAAGCGGTCATCGCTCATCGTACCACGGATACCTTTGCCTATACGGCTAAAAAACCTGGAAAGGTCTTGAAGGTAAATCCGAAGGGGATCATCATCGAGTACGAAGACGGTGAGCGCGTTGGGTTGCGCTTGGGTAGACGGTTCGGTCTGGCCTCTGGCATGACGGTTCCGCACGATGTCGTCACGTTCCAAAAAGAAGGTGCGACTTTCCAAGTCGGAGATTGCATCTCTTACAACGAAGGATTTTTCGAGCGAGACATCTTCAGCCCGAATTGCGTGGTGATGAAGAACTCCCTGGTGTGTCGTGCGGTGATCATGGAGTCTTCGGATACGCTGGAAGACTCCTCAACCATCTCCCCTAAGTTGGCAAAGAAGTTGTCGACAAAGGTGACGCACACCATCACCAAGGTGGTCCGGTTCGATCAAACAGTCACCAACGTTCTGGAAGAAGGTCAAGCGGTTAGTTTTGACACGGTGCTGTGCTATATCCAGTCCGACGCCTCGGCAAACTCGGCTGCGTTCTCTGACGAAACACTGGAAACGCTTGAGGCCCTGGATACTGGAACCCCGAGGGCTCGGGTAGATGGGGTGGTGGATGCCGTCGAGGTTTACTACCATGGCGAGCTGTTGGATATGAATGAGTCGCTTCAGATCCTGGCAAAGCAAAGCAACGAGAGACTCAAGAAAAAAGCCGAACAATCGGAAACCACAGCATTCACAGGACAAGTGGATGGAGGCTTCCGCATTCAAGGCACGCCAATGCCGATTGAGAACGTGGCGATTCGCTTCTACATCACCAGCGACACCCCCGCCGGTGTCGGGGATAAGGGTGTGGTTGCGAACCAGATGAAGACAGTCCACGGAGCGATAATGGATGGGGTTTACAGAAGCGAAGACGGTCAAGAAATTGATTTGATTTTCGGCGCTCAATCGTTCGATGCTCGGATTGTGAATTCGCCGTACATCCTCGGTATGGTCACCACGGTGCGCCAACTCACCTCCAAGAGAGCCGCAGAGATGTATTTCTCATGAAGTGAGTCCTTGATCCTCAGAAAAGCTCTCAAGCGGGCTTTATGAGGGTACCCAACACCTCGGAGGGGATTAGGCCAAATCAGCCTAATCCCTCTCTTTTTCAGTTTATTTCTTTACCTACCACGATCATGGTCAAAACCGAATCGAATCAAACAGCGCTGGTTTCTGGTGCGTTGATCACTCTGGGAACCCGAATCCTCGAAGAATCACAAGACGGCACCACGGCGGAGACCATCAACGGTCGTGACGCTGATCGCAAGAACCTCGCACAACTGGTGGCCGCACTGATGCATCGCAAGCTGCTCGAGAAGCGCCGGTCCTGATCTTCAGCCCACCAAACAAACCAAAAACCTAAGAGGCACCTGCCATGATTTTTGAAACTGCTGCCAAATGCGCTGTCGAGATCGCCGACGATCTGGAGGCTTCTGGTCTTTACGCTCGTGCGAAGCCGTCTACTCCGATGGCGGCCGTGGTGAACGCCGTCACCATTCCTGGTCCCGCGCTGCCTCAGTCTGAGCCGGTCATTTATGACTACGGCCTGCTGATGGGAATGACGGACAACTTCGGTGCACGCGATCGCGGAGAAACTCCGGTGTTTGAGCTGGAAATGGCAGCACTGGCCAGCCAGATCGGCAAAGCAGTGTCGGACCATTTCATGTTCGCCCGAACGGTGGCCAAGCCACTCATCATGGAACTGGCCACGGCGATCGTGGCCGACATGGGTCAACTCGAAGTCAATCCGCACTCGGATGTTCAAGTGGTGGAGTTCGACATTCCGGATTTCCTCAAAGACGCCGGCATGCTCGAGGAAATCAAGCGCGTTCAATCGGACAAGTTCAGCCTACAGGCTCTTCCGATGATGTCGGCTCCGGACCTCACGATCTATGAGATCGTGACTCAAATCGGACAGTTCGGCGCCGGGAACAAAGAGATCGCTCTCTGGCTGAATGGTCTGACTCCTGAGTTCCTGGAAGGTGCTTGGAAGGGCGTGTTCCAGTCCGACGTAGGTGGGATCGGTTTCCACAACACGGAAGTCGGCAAGAAACAAGTCGACCTGTGCATCTTCACGTACGCTCTGTCGTTCACGCTGGCCGCCGACATCCCTGACGGCGTCACGGTGAGTCTGGGTCAATGGAAGTCGGATCTGACCGTTCTGCGTCAACAATCTGCACGACTGCTGGCGCTGGCCATCGACGAGTTCGAAGTCCAAAAAGAAACCAAGACGGTGCACATTCGCCGAGCTGGCAAAGACATCGTGGTCAATGCTGCTGTTCTGCGCGAGTTCGAAGAACAAGGACTCACCCGCGCTGTGTTGATTGCCAACGCAATGCAGGAGCGACCCTACGTTTATGCTTCGGCCATCGTGAAGAACATCTCGGCACTGCAGGCAATGTGGGATTCTTTTGTCGGGCGTGAAAAGCTGCGACTCGAGAATGATCGTCTGCGCCTGTTCGTGGATTCGGCTCGACGCCAATCCCTGAAGCTGGTCACGGACAATTTCGAGAAGGTCTATGAGCACCTGGGTGAGAATGCGGTGAACAACCGGGACAATCCTGCGTACCTGGCATTCCTCGAAGCCATGCGTGCCTACACGGGTAGCCTCAAGCTCAAGGCCGTGGAGAACGTGAATGATGTCGCACACGTGATCATCTGCAACTGCCTGTTCCCACATACGGCCTGCGATCAGATTCTGGACGGGATCAGCGAGGCCATGAGTCAGAATCAAGGTGCCAACATGGACGTGAAGGAAGCGGCGCTGTATTCCAAGGCTTCCTACATCGTGGACTTCCTGCTGGATCAAGTCGAACTCGTGAGCATCTAAATGCAATCCACCTCCTACGTCAGAAACCGGCAAGCAGTTCTGGATGATCTGGTTTTGGGGGAGGACTCGCGGATGATCACCAAGCAAGGTTGCAAAATCCACATACCCACCCGGTATGTGGAGTACAAGCTGGGTCAAATCGGCTTGACCAACCTGATCCTTGGTATCCATGCAATCATCGTCGGGAATCAGTACGCTGTACGCATCGTGGATGCCATGATGCGGATCCGTCCAACGACCACGACGAAGATCAAGGTGGATGACGAAGATTACTACGAGTTCGATTTCCCTCCTGGCTCTGTGGTTTACGAGTCGACCGATCTCGTGAAGACGCCAACCCTGGTGTACTTCATTCAGACTCCGTTCTTTACCCGAGGAAAAACTCCTTGGTTCATGAACTATCTGGATCGGGCTGAAATCTTCAGCACTGCTCAAAAGCACGCCGGTGCTGCGATTGGTCTGAACCGGGAAATTCCGGAGTTTCTGGTCTCTCTGACCTCTCGAGACGCCCAGGATCAATCAGTCGAATATCGTCACGCGATCAAGAGCATTGATGACGTCTACCGCCGGCCTGCGATGACAGTCCCGGTTCGTAACGTTTCGACTTCGGCCAGTGGCACCTTCAGCAAGCTTGGAGGCGCCTACATGCGTCAAGGGGTGGTGTCGGCCCTGGTCAAGCCCAGTGAGCGCTCTAGCGACATTGAGACGATTCTGAGACAGTAATCCAATCACCGTTCATACGCTACCTGCACGGTAAACCCGTGCAGGTAGCGTATTGTGATTTTATTTTATAGACTGCGCTCTCTTCGACTCTTTTCTTTTAAGGACCTTTATCACATGGTAATAACAAGGCCACTTGGTGCTGCGAAGCCCCAGAAAACCTTATTCTCTTGCACGGCACTACCGGCAAACAAAGCCGGTATTCTCAAAAAGGACGAGTTCGGTTATTTCGAGATTCCCATCGGGGGATTGAATTGCTTTAATTCTGCGGGTCATTGGTACACCGCCGATCAAACTGCTGAGCTGTTCGCTAAGAGCTCCCACCTGAATCGAAGAATCGAAGACGGCAGACTCTTTGCAGAGGCGGGCCATCCGAAGCGCCTTCCCGGTCAGTCTGAAGACGACTATATCCAGCGCATCCTCACCATTGAGGAATCTATGGTGGCTGGACATTGGGCCAGCATCCGATTGGACTATGACTCCATCAAGGATGAAAGAGGCCGTCCGGTTGTGGCCATGATCGGCAAGGTCAAAGGTGAGGGGAAATTCGGTCCGGCACTTGAAAGTAGTTTGCTCAATCCCAAGATCAACACCGCGTTTTCGATTCGGTCTTTCACTGAGGACAGTTTTGTCGCAGGTGTTAGAAACCGAATTATCCGTCAGATCATCACGTGGGACTGGGTCATCGAGCCGGGTATCTCGTTTGCGGGCAAATACAACAGCCCGTCTCTGGAGGGTCGCCGACTGGCGGTCGATCTGGAGTCTGCTGAAATGACCCGTGAGGTCATTCAGCGAGCCATGCGCAAGCCTGTGTTGGCTGGCATGGAGTCCTGCCGTCTGATGGGCGTGGAGCTGTTCCAGCAGCTTGGTTGGAACATGGACGTGGGCGATCTTCCAAGTTACGCCAAGTGGTGATGGCCAAAAAATAAACCAGAGGTATCTGGCTCCCACAAAGGGAGCCAGATACCTTACTTTGATCGTCCGGTGCTTACGCGCTCCCATGGACCAGAGCTGCTTTTGTTGGTGAACCAAATGCAAAATCCGATGACAAGCGAAGCCACACCAATTAAGACCAGAAGAAGAAAAACCAAATAAATCTCAAGTTCGTTCAATGGCTGCACAGTCGACTCCAGGTAGAGAAAATAAAGAACTAATTCGATACGGTATTAAATGTCTTTATTTTACTGGAGTATGGCAATGGACACTGGGGCGGCATTATCTTTCGACAAGATGATCCAATTCGTGAATAAAATGATCCCGATCTTGGATCAGAGCACCAAGTCTTCTGACTACCCTTCTGCCGTTGATTGGCTTTCGGCGTTAGGTCAAAAGAAAAGAAGCCTGGAAACGATTCGGGCTCTGCTGCAAGAGTTTCGCCTTTACGATGATTTTCCAGGGCTCGATGGAAGATGTCTATCGGAAATCAGCAGAGTCGTCAAGGAATTAGGGATCCTGAAGAAAATGGAGAATGGAACTCCGTTCTCGGCCTTTGATGTTTCTCTGGCCTTCAAACACTGAAGGAGCTAACCTTACTCCTCCATCGCCGTAAAAGCGATGGAGGAGTAAGTAATCTGCAGTTTTTTATGGTCATATATTGTTTTGGTGAATCTCCACCTAAACTCCTGAGTAAAGGAACTCTCATGACCTGGAACTTCTTCTCCCTCCTCCTTCGCGCTCTTCATTCGCTGTCGGATTTGATTTGGATGGCCCTGATGTACTTGAGTGACTACGACGCGATCGTGAACGACTATCACAATCGCGTCGACCGTCTACACGATCTGATCTGCCACCGGCGGGTAGGTCGCAAGGCCAACGCCCTTCCCGGCTGGTCCGTCCAGAAGGAACTCGAAGAACTTGACAGCATCCGTGAGGACCTTCTGCGTGATGCTGCGAAGCTGTATTCGGGACGAGAGGATATGGAGTCGTTTGTGAAGTCTTACGACCTCATGCTGGAGGCTGTTCGAACCCACCTCACTTGGAGTGCCAAGTGAATCGAGTGACTCGTTGGTGAGAGAGAAAAGGGGCTCGTCTCCCCTTTTCTTTTTACTAACTAAAATCCACATTCCAATTATTTTCAGTCACATATAACCAATGTGAATCGAGTACAAATCGTGTATTCGAGCAACATTTCCCAAACCACTCCTGAGAAAAGGATTTGAAATGAAGTCTCTCCTCGTCCACCTCTTCGTCGATCAGTGGGAAAAATGGGTCGGCGCAGTGACCGTCGGCGTCTTCTTCGCTGTTCTCATCGCTCAAGGAGCTTAAAAATGAAAGCATTCGACATCACTGTTCAAGCAGCTTGGGTCGTGATTGGCCTGAGTATCGCCGCCAAAGGCGTGCAGATGATCCTGACCACTGGCAACAAGTAAGGAGCCAAAGATGTTTCGTATTCTCATTGGATGCTTTCTCGTCGCCGTCGGCGCTGGCATCGCTCGTGACGCCCTTGAAGAGATCGGAGAGCTGATGGAAGACAACTGACACCCATCTTCCTCTCTTCAACACCCTTCTCTCTTTTCCTACCACACTCCCGGAGCAACACCATGACCCAAGCTGAAACCAACGCCCAAGCCACCAACGAAACCAACAACGGCACCCCTCCCTTCAACGAAGAACAAGCAAACGCTGCCTATGAGGAAGCCACGCGCAAGACGCGCGAAGCCGAGGAGAAGGCTGCCGCTGAAGAGGCGGCACGCATCCGCAAGAACCTCCTGATCGCAGCCGGCAGCTTCGCTGCTGGTGCTGCCTCGGCCGTGGGCGTCGCCTACGCCTGCTGGAAGTTCTTCGGAAGCAAGAGCGGTGACGCTCCTGCCACTGCTGCTCCGACCGACGTCCCGTCGGCTTGAGCCATGAGCCCTACGGGGCTCACCAAGAACGGTAACCCCGTTCTTTTTTATTTGTTCTGACTATTTTGTAGCTAAACCCCTACCCCAGGTGCCTGACTTTATGTTTGTCAACATCCCACTCGCCAGAGTCACTTCTCCTTCTTCTACTCCTGAAGAAGCACCTCTAGTCAACATCACTGGAGTTATCTACGACAAAGGAAACAGATCTGTTGGGTGTAAGCTATCCTTCCCACCAATGAAGGACTATCGCAATCAATCCAAAGAATCTTCTCTGGGGGAGATTACCTCAGAGCAAGCAAGTAGGATGATCGAAAGAGGGCAAGCATTTGTCGAGATGCATCCACCGACCGATGATCGAATCTGCCGTATGGTCACCATTGATGATCGCAATGTTGCTGGTACGATGGAGAATTTCAATTTAGAAGGAGACGTACTTATCGGAGATTTCCGACCATTGAACAAGAAAGTCTGCGATTTATTTTCATCCGGCCAAGTAAGTTTTGGCATCCGCTCTTACCGTGACGAGGACAACAAACCCGTCATTGTTACCTGGGACCTTGTCCCTTCTTCCACCCAACCCAACGAGGCTTAAGCCATGACCCAAGATCAAATCACCCAAGACCAAGCCACTCCCGTCACGACTGACGAGGCTGCGTCCACGAATCAAAGCAACCCCATGGAGCCGGTCTACGATCGCTACAACCGCACGATCCTGACGAACGTCAATCTGCGCCTGCCCTATGTGGATGTTGTGCTCAAGGACAAAGAAAACCCTGTCTTCCACTGCTTCCGACTGAACACGGGTCTGATCAATTCGGTTCACAAGGACCGTGAACTGCCGGAAAAGTTCCTTACGGACGCCTCCAATCCGTCGGTCGTGATGTCGGAGTACGTTTTCAATGAATCGAACATCCTGGAGATCCTCGAGCTGGAACTGGTGGAGGGGGTTCTCGCGCCTACCGTGTATCAAGGAACGCAAGAAGTGGATCCCACTTCGGAGCTTTACGGTGCAACCCGTCCGACCTATCCCAAGAAGGACGAAGACACATTCGGTCTGAGCCTGCTGGTCCAGATCACGATCGATCAATCCACGGGCGTGCTGGGTAGCTACATCGATCATTTCGAGGTCAACTCGAATCGCTGGACAGTTGCTGAAGATCGCTACCAAAATCTCCAGCCGATCCAAGTGCGAATCGACTTCAGTGCCAAGCGCTGATTTCTGAAGACAGCATACGCCCCCCACCATCCCGATTTCTCGGGATGGTGGGGGGCGTACCTATTTATTTGTACTTCTTCTTCGCTCGGTTCAATGCATTGACTGCCTTGCTGAAGGTGTATTGATTCGACGACGAGACATTGATCAGCACCTTGTCCGAATTGCCGAAATGAACCGTCACGGATCCAAGACCTTCGACAACAGCCTCGATTTCACGGACGCGCTCCGCGGGAATGACAAAACCCACGTGGCGTCCGAGGGGATAGACCATAGCCACGTCTGCTGGCGTCTCAGGGGTAGCGTCTCCGAGAGGGGCTTGTGCGGCGTCGGAAGAGGGATTATCGTGGATGATGGGCATGGCCTTACCTTTGTCTTGGGTTTCTTTGAAAAATGCCGTCAGTGTGGAAAAACTTTCAGGCGTGACTTCGAAGCCAACTTGGCCTCCGAATACTGGCTGAGTGGTGGGCTCAGGAGTTTCTTGGACTTCTCTCCACTCAGTGGTGGTGTGTATTGGACCAGCAGAGGTCCAGGTCAAGGGGATGTCGACAAACTGTGGGTCGACGATAACTTCGCTTACCTCTTTGTTCGGCGCTATGGGGAACTTCACCACGGCGGCACTTGGAGGTTCTTTGGAGTCTGACCATTCCCAGTCGATGCTGGGTATCTGATAAAACCAAATACCCTCGTTGACTACCCCACATTGGAGATGATGCTTCTTCATCAACTTTGCGTAATGACCGACGAAAAAGTTTTTCAGCGGCACAGTAAAGTTGATCTCTAACGGAAAGCTACTGCCGTCCTTCGGTAAACGAATCGAGAAACTTTGGAGACTCATCCGAAAGTGGCAATGATGGCTCCAGAACTCTTGAACGATTTCGTACTCAGGAGAGCCAGGTTTGAGAATCGAGTCAAGCATACCATCTTGGAGGGCTTGACTGACCGGTATTTCTTTAGTGCCTGTTTTTCGGATTGCGTTGAAAAGGAATCGGGTCATGGACATAGTGAGCATCGCTTTCTTGAAAGACCACGTGTCCTAAGACACTAGATAATTTATTTAACTGCATTTTTTTAAAAACACATATTACTTTTTAGAATAGTCCATTTAACCGACGGAGAACACTCATGGCCGACCGCCTCAATCTCAAGAAACCCCTCATCACCCCGAAGATGCTCGTCAATACCTACGAAGCCGTTTATTCGGGAGGGGTTAAATACCCCCGTGAAGGAACGCAAGCCATCAGTCTAATCCGTCAGCTCTATGAGCTGTACGTTGGAGTGGTCGAGGTGAGGAATCACGAAATTGGAGGGGTGAAGATGAGTACCATCGAAATCCCGATTTCCAAAGCTGCGGGACACTCCAAGCCGTACCTGGAGATGCTAGTTCTCAATATGCAGCAGTCGGCAAAATGCCCGTTTTTAATTGTTAGCGACGCTGAGATGGTTTGCTTGTCTTGGCACCACACTGATTTCGAAGACGCTTCTCTGTTCCTCTCCAAGCAACTCAAACGTTTGGATTATGCCAGAGGCATTACCCAGGGAAATCGCCTTTTGATGGACGACCCCCGCGTGCAGGAAAGCGCGGAAAGAATCATTCGAGTGATCGGCTTCCCGGAAACAATTAAGATATGCTCGAGCAGTTTACTGACAGGCATCTTAATCGTTGAGTTCACCCTCTCACCGGTCAAGAACGTGCAGCGCAGTGAGTACATGCGCACTAAGGTGCGAGATGCCTTCGATGGCCACTGCAGAGATTTCAGTATTCGGAAGACTCCAGGACTCCCTTCTTTCCGCGTGGCAATTCATCTCTGAGTCAGAGATGGCGGGGGGCTTCGGCCCTCTATTTTTTGTTGATTCAAAAACTCTAAAAACATACATTATCGATGTAACCAACAGCTTAAAAAACGAAAACACTGAGGTATTGTTTAATAGAGTATTCCCCACTCGATTCCTGCGGGAGAAATAATGGCATTAACCCATGTCGTTGTTTTGCCTCCGGATCCATCGAAAGCATGTGAGGATGAACTTGTAGCGCAACTGGCTCGTGTAGAAAGTCTTGCAAAGGACTTGCTGTTAACCGCCGGAAATCTAAAACAGATGGGGAATCTAGGTCATCCTCAAGACGCATGCTATCACGCAGGTCGTGTTAGAAGTATGGCCGATATGATCGCTATGCTCTCGACGCAACTGAAAATGATGGACCCTACACAACAACACAAGTTTTTGGAAATAACGCTGTCACCAGAGATCCCGAAATAATTTTTAATCCCCCCAAGCGCATCTTATGCGTTACCCCCACATCAACCGTCAAAGGACGTTCCATGTCTCTGAGTCTCCACAAAACCCGCTCGATGCTGAGCATGATCGGCACCTGGGCTGCGCTGACCCCCGTCGTCACCGGCCTGAGCAACACGCTGAAACTGACCCTGCCGAATGGCATCCCGATGGAAGTGACCGTGCTGCGTGCCGGTGACGTCACCAAGACCACCGTGTTCTCCTTCTCCAAGAAGGACATGACTGGCGACCACCTGCTCAGCCTGCGCAAGATCCCGGAAAACAGCCCCGCAGGGATCTATGAGACGGAAGATCGCGTCTACCTGGCCGCCGAAACCAACAACCTGGAACTCAGCCAAGCGGTTCTGGAAATGCTGATTCGCCTGCCGGCGACGGTTCACGGAACCGCGATGGCCCTGAGCGACGGCCAAGTGGTCGAGATCGCCGACTGGAAGCGCGTGAACAGCGACGCTGGCGAGATCAACTTCCGCATGGACCTGGTTCGTGCCGTCAGCGTTCAGGACACGCTCCTGACCGTGATCTGCGAAGGTGGCATCAATCTGTCGCTGACCATGGCGCGGAAGGTGGACGCTCTGGCTGAAGCCAAGAAGATCCGTGCCGCGCTGCCGCTGACGATGCGCTGATTCACGATCGCGTCTGGCGATCAACCACCAATCGGGCGTTAGGGTTTTGCCCTAACGCCCGATTATTCTCACGATTTCGTATCTAGGAGCCCTTCCGTGGCAACTGTTCCCCAACCCGCAGCGATCCGAAGCACCTACGAGGTCGTTACCAAGTACGGCAAAATGGTGTCAGAACCGACGGCTCCTGTGTTCGTCGGACTCAACGACATGCTCAAAGGAGCTGTTGGTAACTACGTCACCGCGGCAAGCTCCAACCAGTCGGAAGTTCTGCTGATCGTCAGCGCTGGGACCCATCCGGTTCCTGGCGCCATCGCTCAGTCGAATCAGACTCAACTGCCCTGGCAATCGATCTGTATCGACATCACAGGCATGCGACCGCACACCTACGAAACCCCTGGCGCTTCTAGGCTCAGCGAAATGAAACTACTGCGCAATGGCCGGGAATGGCTGTGCTACTTCTGGCATCCGAAGATGACCGCTGAAGACACCTCGGGCGTTTACGCCATGCTCAAGGAACACGTGCGTCAAGCCCCGATTCGTCGGTTCTCCTGACCAGAACCCCTATCCTCTCTTGCCCAAAAAAGGCAGGGGAGGATAGGTATTTATATCGATGACCCATATTGCGTAACTGGGTTAGCTTTCAATGTGAGGAAAGAATGCGACAAGATTTTGTTAAAGATGGTGGTCTGCGTTCGGTTGCAGATTTTGTTCTTGGTGTCGACACCTTTCTGATGGCGATTGCCGAATCAGACGACCACTCGGTTGTGACTCTGACGCCGAATCCGAGTCACTACACGGTCGGAGGAACCCCGCCGTATCTGTTCATGCTTGGCTATTTTGCCAAGATCCTTCCCGTCGCGGCGGCTGCCTGCGGTTTGGATTTCCGACCGGTGGTCATCTCGGTTCGCAAGAACGATCTGGGCTTGACGGATCAGGTCAAGATGTTTGTGCCCAAGGGACTCACGCTGGCAAACGCCGACCTCATGTACCTGGGTCGGCAAATGAAGACCCTCAAAGAAGCTGCGGTGATTTTTCACCAGAACTACACCGACTACTCCTCGAATTTCCAGGCACGGGAAACCGTGCTGGCTCGTCAGGTGAAGGCTTTCTAAAAAAACAAAGGCATATATCATTAAGTTGAACAACCCCCCTTTTCAGAGAAACCAGAGTTCATGAAATTCGATCCAAAGCTTGTGGACATCGCCATCCTCTTTGGGGGCGTGCGAAGCAGTAAAATCGCTCTGGAGCCGCCTCCAGAGCTGAAGATGGTGGAAGCTCCACTGGTGAGCAATGAAGTCATTGTGACGCCGTTTGATGGCGTTCACTGGGTGATTGCTTGCCCTCGAGATTCCACTCTCGAAGATCTCACAGGTAAACCTGTCTACCTGTGTTCCCGGATGCTGTTGAAGAAAGCCATCAGCATCAAAGAAGCCTCCAACCCCTCGGTGGCTTCGACCGAAAACCAGCCTCGATTCGCTGGACACCAAATGCACCGTCGGTGCTGATTCACTCCACCCTGAAGAAAGAAGAGTCATGAAGAAAGATCAAGAAGTCCTCATCGCCCCGTTTCGCGCCGCCGTCAAGGACGCTGTCAAGCACAGTCCGGAAACCGGATTCGAAGTGGCACCGGGCACTTACGACAAGGCACTGGAAGCAGTCGGCCTGACGGTCGAAGCTGCCGGCAAGCTGCAGGCAGCCAACGTGCTGTTCGGCGCCGCCATCGGTGAGGAGTTCGGCGTGAAGGGCGCGCAGTTCCTGAAGGACAACCCCGACGCCAAGATGGTCGTGCTGAAGGCGAACATGGCCAACGGTCAGGCCGTCGACTGGATCATGGAACGCAGCCGTCATCGCCCCGCGACCGGCGCCGTCCCGGAAGTCACGACCGTGGGCTACACGACTGTGAGCTTCACCAACACTGCCGGCGAAGCCGAAGGTGTGCTGAAGGCTGTCCGCAAGGCCATCATGGCCAATGCCGCCTCGCAACTGGGCTGACCGAGTTCTGCTCTTTCGAGGGCAGAGAAAGGGACCATCTGGTCCCTTTCTTTTTTATTCGTTCAAATTAAAAACATACATTACAAATTGGAGTACCTCCTCATTTCCTGAAACAAAACCGGAATACGAATATGTCCATCCCTGCAAGAAACATTCCTGGCAACTTCATGCGTCGCTTTGCCGAAGGCAAGCTGACCGTCGGGGGTCAAGAGATCAAGACCATTGCAGATCTCGGTCAGCTTCTCAACCGTGGAATCATTACCCCGAATCAATGTCTGAATTATTCGGTTCAGTATTTTAAATACCTCAACGGCTTGGTGCCGGGCATGTCTGAAGATCAGCTCAGATTGACTCGCATGACTGTTGTGAAGATGTTGAAATTTCTTCGCCTTTACCTGGGCTCGTCGCACCTGTCGCTGTTTGTCGATTTGCAGCCAAGATCACTTCACGTTCAGCACTGGAGAAACTTCTTCATGTCGCTTGGCGAGCACGACCAGTACGACCCGTACGAGCTGTGGAAGTTGATCGTGAAGAACAGTCACCATGATCACTAACCGATTCAGTAATTGTGTTGAAGCCTATGGTTCAAGAAAACCTCTAGGGGTGAGCCTTCGATTTCAATGCGCTAGCGATGCTCTTCATGCGTTGTTCAACGACTACGTGAGAAGAGGCTGGTGGTGTGACCAGCGCGGTTGGGTGTTTGACGATCCAGACATGTCTGACGCTCACGAGCTTCGATCCGTCAAAGAAGAGTTTTTTCAAGCTGCTGACGAACTCTCAGAACTTCGGCGTCGGCACCTGCTGCGCAAATGCGGTTGGTTATTAGTAACCGATCCAAAATACGGGGTTGTTCGTCAATCCGACGGTTGCAGTTTGTACTTTTGAATGACCGACATAATACTACCAGGGAGCCTTTCGGCTCCCTGGTAGTTAGGTCTTTTTATTTTGGTAGACCAAGAACCAAATCAGCGACTTCAGGCGCCCGAGGTCATGACCGTGTCAGCGCCCAGGTCTTCCATCGTGGCCTTGTAGCCGCCGGCCATGTTGTCAGCCACGAAGGCGTCAACGGCTTCGATGTGTGCCCGACGCAGGAACGGGTTGGCGTTGGCGAGCTGCATACCGTCGACCACGGTTTGAGCCATGGCGTCGATACCCAGACCGCTGACGGCCCAACCGGTCCACTCGATGTCGAACTCCTTGAGTTCGCCAGGAGCGGTCATGTCGCGGATGCCTTCGATGTCGCCCGTTCCCGTCTTGGGAGCGAAGTTCACCACGAGCCAGCTCTTGGCCACCTTCGTGTGGGTCGGATCCAGCTCGTAGGCCAGGATCGTGCCAGCGTAGGTGTCGGCCAGTTGGTCGTCGGGCTTGTAGCCGGCGATCGTCGACAGCATCGGAATGCCGGTATCCGGATCGGCGATCAGGTAGCGCGTGTAGTCGTCCAGGAAGTTCTGAACCGGGCGACCAGCCAGGTCCGTCACCGAGCACTTCGGCACGGTCTGTGCGCGAGTGACCTTGGTCCAGTCGTGCCACTTCTCGCCACCACCACCCACGGCGGTTTCGGCCCACTCGATGGTCAGGCCACGGTTGAAGCCTTCCCAGCGCTTGGCTTGGGTTTCGATCAGGGACTTCCACGCCGAGATCATGAACTCGGAATTGGGCATCCGATGGAATCCCGTCGGGGCTTGGAAAGCCAGAACGACGAGGTTCTTGCGAACGTATTTGGTCGCGCTGACCCATTCGTTCGCATTCGGAGCGTAGCCGTGGGTGCCACCGAACTGGAGATCCAGCGGCTTGACGTTGCGGCCTCGGGCAAAGGCTTGCGTCTTCATGACTGCATCAGCCAGTCGTGCTTGTGCCATATAACACCTATGAAAAAAGAGAAGAAAAGAAAAACGTTGGAGCGAGTAGGTTTGATCATTAGCTAATCAAAGTCTACTCGCCCCTGGCGCGCTTAGCTGGCGACGTAATCCGACATGCGGAAAGCACCCAGGTTCAGCGTCTGAACGGTCTTGGCCACGTTGCCGTAGAAGTTGATCGACAGCGTCCACGAGTAGCCGCGCATCGAGTCAGCCGAGGTCACGCGGCAGACCGGTTCGATGCGGTACAGACCCGCGAAGCGACCCACGGTCCGCTTCTCGACTTCGGCGTTGATCACGTCCTCGAGCTGGCGCTCGGTGTAGCGGATCGAACCGGTGAACGAACGCTGAATGGCGTCGCCGACCTTCTGCAGGGTGGTCTGCAGGCAAGCCGAGAAGTAGTTGTTGAGGATCGACGTGTCGTTGTCGTACACCGTCTGCAGGGCCGGGAAGTAGTTCACCGAGCGCGAGAACGCCGACACCCAGTTCATGCCGTTGTCCCAGTCTTGGTTGCGAACCGAAGCCGGGGTGAACAGCACGTTGATGTCCGTGAACATCTTGATCTGGTTGTTCGGCGAGCGATCGAAGATCTTGCCTTCGTTCCAGATGCCGTCCGAAGCGCCCATCATCTCGGCGCTCATGCGTGCCAGCTCGATCGACAGCGGCAGCTTGTGGCGATACTGCGAGGAGACCATACGGCCCGAACGCGGCATCAGCAGGCCACGCGAAGTCTGGGTTCCGTAGAACTCCGACTCCGGGAAGTTGCGCAGGCGGTTGCGCAGCATCAGACCCAGCGAACGCTCTTCAGCGGCCGTCAGGTCCGGGCCACCAACGACGTGCGTGACCACGATCGGCAGGAGATCCTTGCGGATCGCCAGCACTTGGCACATGTCCTTCTTCGCATTGATACCGAAGCCGGTATCGTAGAAGTGGCTTTCCACATTGACCGCGTTCTCTTGAACCGGATCGTTCGGATCGGCGTAGCGGCGCAGTTGTTCGCCCACCAGCGCGTCGAACTTGGCCAGCGACATCTCGCCATCAGCACCGCCGGCGGCGTAGTGCGTGGTCTGATCCGACATCAGGACCGATTCAGCCGACGAAGTGTCCACTTGGTAGGACAGGTACTCAGCACCACCAGCGTTTTGACCGCTGACGAAGTTGAAGAACCATTTCTCGTCGCTGTCGCCGACCAGGTCGGTACCGACTGCACCACCAGCAGCTTCGATCGCAGCGCGCTCCGCGGCATAGAAGCGATCGACCAGGTCTTCGATCACTTCCGAGTAGACCTTCAGGCCACCGAAGTCGCCATAGATCTTCGAGAAGCGCGGATCGTCGACTTGCTGGTAGCGGTCGATGAAGGTGTCCGACAGCGAGAAGTTCGCGTCGGTGTTGGGGTTGATCACGCCTTCACGGAACGAGAATTCGACGAAGGGCTCGGCAAACTTCGTTTGCACGATGGTGCCGGTGGTCTTCTCGTTCGGACGACGGATGACCGCCATACGGAACGGGTAGGCGCGGACGGCTTCCATCACCTTCTTGTTCATCGGGGACGTACCGGTTTCGGTCGGAGCCCACAGACGAATGCCACTGTTGTTGTAGACCTTGCCGTAGCTGGAGGCCCACAGTTGAGCGATCGGATACAGTCGCGACTGCTTGGTGCCGTCCGCGCTCGTCAGCGTGCCAGCCAGTTCCGCCAGAGCGCCGAACGAAGATTCGTCGGCATAAGCGGTTTTGCGCTTGATGACCCAGCGAACCTTGAAGCCGGGGACGAATGCGGCCGGCGTTGCCAGTTGCGGCTCGTTCAGCTCATCACGCAGGATTTCGCCGGCAGTGGTACGCTTGTAGACCGGGATCTGCTCTTCGAGCACTTCCAGATACAGCGCCAGGTTGGCACGCGGGCCCAGGCCGTGTTCGGGCTTGGGGAACACACGTTGGATCATGTGCGAGTTCGCTGCCTCCATCAGAACGTTCGACAGAACCGTCTGGTGGGTAGCGTACGCACTGCGCTCGTCGAAGGTCGTGCTGCCGAAGATGGCTTCGCGCGTCTTGCTGTTGACCAGCACTTCGTGCATCGGACCCTTCTCGGCGTAGATGTACACCTTCGGAAGGTGTTGCGGGTAATTTTCCGGCTCAACGACCGGGACACGGAAAGACTTATCTTCCGTACCCAGCGCATAGGACATTGGCGCGGCGTTGACAATGGAACTCATGTCGAATCCTCGTGGAGAAAAAAGAAAATGATCAACTATTCCGACGCTTTTTGATCGCCGGTAGGCTCGAAACCTTAAACATAATAACTTCTATCCATAAAAAGTTATCACGCTCAGATTATAAGGTGGCTCCGTTTCGACGGAAAACAACACACCAGATAAGAAAATTCAGTCCAGAGGGACTGAATGTACTTTATTTTGATGCTATATTACCTAGCTGCATTAGACCACAACCGCTGAAAAGGATCCCTGGCATGCTTGAAATCTTAAATCCGCAATCCATTCCCGACATCGATTTCAACGAAAAAGAACTCCAAGAGATCGAGACCATCACGGAACTGATGCCGTATCTAAAGAAAGCCCTGGAGTACCTTCATGGGGTTTCGAAGCTTCTCGGGATCAAAGGCTGGTACTGGCCGGAGAAGTACGATAAATTTCGAGAAGCACTTGGATGCTCATTGAGCCGCATCATTCGAGAGCTCCCGGAGAAAGAACGGGATCTTTCCCTGGTGGAGAGCTTACGGCTCGACGGGTTCAAGGTGCAATCCTTTTTGATATTGGAAGACGAACCCACAATGCACCGGGTGATCAGCACCACCCCGCCTTGCCCCTACGCCATTGCGTATTTTGATCCAAACGAGGTTGAAATCATGAAGAAAGTCAAAGAAAGCATCGCCGAGATCAACCCGAAGGGTGTGGTCCTTCGTACCGAACATCTGATCCCGCTGCTGGTTCTCGGTGCGGAGTATCTGGAGCGACACAAGGAGGAGCTCGACATCACCGGAATTCCCCCAGACTACATCGATTATCGATTCGCCTTGGAAGTTTTCTGTACGTTGTATCTGCTGAACCCGGATCATACCCCGAATGAAGTCGAAATGGAGAAGGTCCGGAAGAAAGGATTCACCATCATTCGTTCACATCGAGAAGGAAAGGTCGAGTATGCGATCTATCGAAATAGCTTCTGCATTGTGATCTTTCAAGGCTCGTGATTGATGAGCAAGAGGAGCCCTTCGGGGCCCTTTATTTTTTGTCTTTACGTCTGCTGTCTTCCATCCTTTAGACGGGGTTAGCCTCAATTTTGTTGCAGTTTTCCAGCAACCTTTTATCCTCCTTGAAGGAGTCAGAGAACATGTCTGTTTTTCAAACCGCCTACGACACCACGACCTGTGCCGGATATGTCCTGGACACCATCCGAGCCAAATGTGCTGAAGCACTCAGCCGCTCTTTTCTGCCTTCGTTCAAGGCAAGCAGCATCTACAGCGAAGAGGCACTCAGCGTCTTCCTGATTCGAGGCGGTGAAGTGGCTCAGGATGTGATCCCGTTTTTTCACCATCCGATAATGGTGGATCTTCCTGGACTGGATGTGAAGCAAGGGTTGTTCGTTGACGTTCGCCCGTATGGTGCATTTGTCCCGGCCCAGAATTTCTTCCGACTGCGTAACGTCGACGAGTACATCTGGACTGTCAAGAAGGCTGCACTCGGAGCTGCTTGGCTGATCAACCGCCAGGAGAAGATTCGTGACCTCTCCCCACTGCCCGCCCAGGTCTACTCAACCGTTATCTCTCAAGTGCTGACGACCCGGTTCGCACTGGAGATTGGGGATCAGCTCAAGATTCGAGCCGCGGCTTGCTGGTTCTACCTGAGTCTGTTCTCGCAAGCTGACGACTACGACGAATTCCAACGCAACCAAATGATCGGCCGCGTTGCTCAGATCACCAAGATCCCAGCAGGCACCGTCTACGAGATCCTTGGGGATGAACCTCCGGTTTGGAAGGACCTGAACGAGTTCTGTGAAGGCGTGAAGAATCTCACGGGCAATATCCGCCTGCAGAAGTTTGAGCGTGGTCTTCTTATCGAATGCGTCAGCCGTATTTGGTACGGTAACAATTCGGCAGAAACAATCGCCGTAGGACTGGAACACCCTCCGACGTGGATCATGATCATCTACGGCTGCGTCGGTCAAGCGTCTTTCAAGCGCAGCACGATCTTCAAAACTGTAGACAAGTACGCCAAACAAGGCGTGGGTGAGACGCTTCTCAAGCAAATCGACCGGGTAATGGATCCCGATGGTGAGCTTGAAGAATTCCTCAATCCGAAAGAAAAGTTTCAACTGATCTAAGGAGCAAGACAATGACCTGCGATTATCTCCTCGAACACGCTCTCAAAAACGTGTGGTGTTCCCCGGAACAAGATAACCAGGTCATATTGAAACCAGCCAGGCTCACTCCATCGACGGGTGTGAGCCTGGCTTTCAGTTTCTCTATGACCCAATTGAGAATGCCCGATACCGGGCGCTTCCATCTGTTTCAGATTGGCCTGGTTCATCCGGCTCTGCTGAGTTTGAAAGCTGTTAAGAATCGCTGGATTCTTTTCTCTAGCGTTTGCGAAAAACTCAACACGATTTACGATCTGTACACGCAAAACGGTTTGCAGCTTGCGCGGACCCAATCTTGGTACATGGTTACTGAAAACCGTAACTTGATCATTGCGGTCAAGGAGCATCCTCGCGTCCCGGCAAGACTGGGAATCGAGCCGCTGTTCCTGAGAATCTACCAAAATCACTACCTGGTTGATCTGGCCGATAGTGTTGCTGATTTTGGACTAGAGGTAAAGATTGAAGGCGGGATGCTGCCAACGCTGAACGAAGTAGTCGCGCTTCAAATGAAATACGAGGCCGCCGTCGCTCAAGCCAAAGCTACTCAGGGACATGTCTATAGTTTCTGCAATGGACATCTCGTTAAGAACATTTCACTTTTGACGGTCACAGGTGGGGATGTTGCGGAATTTGTTTATGATTCTTCCATCACGGAAGTTTTGGATTTTCCGGTAACCGATCTGAAGATGTTCACCTCGACTTTAGACCGCCGAGGAAAATATCTTCTCCATCCACCAAAGACCGGAGTGGCTCAGATCAATTTCCAGGATGATGTCGATGTGTTTTTGATGGATGCCAATACCAAAAAAGGCATTTGGTATCACAAGAACCGAGAAGATGCTCTTAGAAACGTCACTCATCGGGACTACTCGACGCCGGTCGAACATGTCGAGCAGTTTGTGCTGGCTCATTCAAGTTGGCTCACCAATGCGAATGCGGTTATTCGGCTACATGTTCGCTCCACTGGGGTCGTGCGTGAATTAATTCAAGACCATGCACGAGTTCACGAACTCTACCGACTGCCTGATAGCGAGATCGTTAACTGCTTAACAAATGCTCAAGCCTCCATCTCGACGTGGAGAGCGGCGTCTTTGGAAGCTGGGGCTTACACCAGACTGATGAAGGTCCCCTCCGCTGAGATAACAAAGCCATTGGTGGCCAGCGCGTATGGCTATAACTACAGCGCCAAGCTGATTGGTAAAACCCATCACCGGGTAGAGGCGGCCCCTGGGGTTCGTAAAGTGGAAGTACCTGAGGCTTATCGTCCCAGATCCACTGTGCTGGAGCATGATGCCGAAGGACATTTGATTGGGTGGAGCTTATTGACGAACTCAACCACCTACGACTGTAAGAGTCCAGATGCTCGGATTGTGGAGTTTGTTTTTGGTCATGCGGGTACAGATCTTGACGAATGCGTCGACAAGAAATCCTGCACGGTCGAAGATTCCGAGTACGACTACCGTCTCTATGCCTGCCCAAAAACCTCCAACGACCAAGAAGAAGATTGGCGAGACGTCACAGGTGACAATAGCTTCTACCAGATCGTCAATGGCGTACTGACCTGGAAGACCACCGCCGACTGGAGAACGATTTCCAGATCGAATAAGAACTGCCTGATCAAAGAGATCGAACTCGATGTCAGCGATGGACAGATGGTGGTGACTTTGAGTAATCGGCAACTCAAAGCTGACGGCTTCTTTGAAGAGAAAGTGATGGAAGTCCCTCTCGGGGAACTTCATGTCTGGGTCAATGGAAGACCCTGCATTGACGGGGTGGACTACCATTACAAATTCCCGCACATTCACTTCTGGAACAAAGAGTTTCTGATTGCGGGGAAGCAAAAGATCACGATTCTGCACAAGGGACTGTGTGATTCGAATCTGCAACTGTCCGACCAATCAGAATCGGGGTTCGTCTACCGTGGGCGGTTGAGTGTGGATCAAAAATTCAGCACACGAAACGATCGACCCATTCACATTGTCGTCGCCGGCTCCATCAAATTACCGGAAGATGTGGTGTTTGATGAGGACACGGAAACCTTCGATCAGAACAGCCCTCTTAACGGGAAACCGTACTGTGTTCGTGAAGGGGTGGTGCCGATGCGTTGTCAGTCTGGTAAAGACACGTACAAGTTTCGTGACGAGTCCAGAACGGTAGATAAGGAAATTTCAGGTTACCTTAGTCTGAAACTGCCCCAACAAAATCCTACGGATGTCAATCCAGTCAACGGCTACTGGAGAATTTATTCCCCGATGCTCAGTAAGGTCATCTACGATCTGAAGATGGGCACGTTCCTGCCAGCGTGCTTGACAAAACCAAACTACGGGGACAACGACATTCTGTTGGACTTGAAACGATATGAGTCGTTATACCTCGTGGATCCATTGAATCCTGAACTTCGACCGAACACTGGGTTTGTACTTATCGAACCACATCCGTGGGCGGGTGTCGTCTCGGTGAGTCTGAGTCACTACGTGTTCTTGAACAAGGTGGTCAAACTTTTGGCTGCCAACGTGGTTAACTTGGCCACCAGCGTCCGAATCAATTAACTTTAGAGAGAACGCAATATGAGCACCACCGGAAATCCGTTGGCCATTGTCGGTACGGATGGTTTCAGTCCCATCTATAACCCGGAAGGCCGTTTTCAACAATGGGATAAAGCCCAGATCTACCTGGGCCGAGAAGGAAAGAATAAGTACGTCCCGAACGTGCGGGACCACGTGGTCGAGACCATTGGTCGTCGGATCATGAAGTACATCGTTACCAGCCTTTCTGTGGAGTTGGTGCCCACGCTGGAAGCGGAGGATCAGACGCTGTATTTGGGAGACATGTCCCAATACGACTGGTTGGTGGGCGTAGGGTTGGGGGCTCGAAGCGATTACTACCTTGCCTATGTCGATAAGCGAGTGAAGCCGAATCGCCTGTGCATCGACACTCGTTTGGTGGTTCCAGGCTCCGCTGCCGCCTACTGCAAGGTTTTCCGCGGAGCTACGCTGGATGACTCTGGCGTGGTGGTGAGTCGAGTCTATTCTCCGGGTGGTCAGTTCCTCAGTGAAAACATTCCTTTGGAATTGGTGGCGACTGGAACAATGAACAATCTGGCGATCAAGACACCGGTTGCGGCACACACCAATTTGGACCTCATCAACAACGAAAGACTCACGGCGGTCTTCTACGACAACAACGGCACGCCGATGGACCGGAGAAATCTGGTTGTGCACGAAACGGGCTACATTCGTAGTTTGGATGCTGGTAAGAAATACATCATCAGCGTCGAACTTGAATCTCCCTTCATCGATCGTGGTAATCCGAGATTGATCAGCTATCCGATCAACCTTCCGCTTCAGGGTTTGAATCTGACGGCTGTCGTGACATATTCGAACGGTACGCAAACGGAGGTCAAGCGATTCGGGATTGATCAATCGAAGGTTGAGCTGTTTGGCTTCAGTCAGTACGTTTCTACACGAGTGGGGAGAAAGTTCGAAGTGGTTCTGAAGTACCACCTCGGCGCAGATGAGATTTCCTACGATCTCAACAACGTGGGAAACACCTCCATCACCGTGAAGTACAACGCGGTAACGCTCAACGCCGATGGCGTCTACGGTATGCAGCTTTACGCATATCCGGTTTGGAAGGATGCCGTCTCTGGCTACTCGCTGAAATGGTGGATGTACAACTTGAGACGAAACGTTTTCTTCGACGTGACGGACCAGGTTCGAATCAACACAACGCTATCGGCTTTCAATCCTCTCAGTTACGGTGTTCTGCAGCGACTGTCGGTGTCGATCAATCTGAGAGACGTGAACCCGATGTACCGCAGCTACGTTCACACGCAAGTCATGGACGTGGTGCTCGAAGCGCCGGGATCAGATCGTAGTGGCACCAATTGGAGCGTGGGGTTTGTCCCAACGCAGGAAGCTCGGTACGGGATCGGTATCCATGCAACGACGCAGTACCTCTCTGCAGGTCGGTGGAATCTGAACATAACTTCCGGAATCACCAAGAAGTCGGAATGGATCGAGAGAATCTACAGGGCTACTCAACCACTGAGCGATCCGGGTACGGAATATGCGGCTCCGGAACCAACTCATTTCGTGCTGGTGGTTGGAGATTTGTCGGTGGAATATCCGATCGATCAGTGGAATTCGAACTTCACTGTGACGGCAGAGATGAGAAACAGTCAAAGCGTGTTCATCCGCTTCATTCATCGCACTCCTACCGATGATCTTCAACTCAGCATTGCTGGGATGATCGTCTATCAGTTGGATGCGACCGGAGCGGTTCTGGGCGTATAAGCTCAATCAAATTACGCCAACGCAGCCATGGGGAAACCCAGGCTGCGTTGGCGTATGCTGAAACCTTATTGGAAGTTATAATGACCCTATATTACTTACGTGAGTAATTGATCAAACGTCTCTTCCACCACCGAGGTAATCCTCATGACCCGTAATTGCATTTTCCCCGCTACTGCTGAAGACTTCGAGCGTCCCTATTACGGTGGGGTAAAACGAAAGATCTTCACCTTGAAGGAAGCCAACGAATATCTGAAGACTGAACAGCAACTCATCACTCAAAGCAGCTCTACCTGGGGCGTTCATTTTTACTGCAACGATCATTTGTTTTCGGCTGTTAGAAACAAGGGAGAGGAAACTCTCTGGCTTCTGCCAGAGTATTTTTGTCCCAGCACCCATCGATTAACCCAAGGTCGGCGTCACGTTGTTCCTCGCGCCGGTCTGGAAGACGGCGTGGTCGATAGCGTGGAAAAATATGAATTCATTTTCCACCACGATAGCAGACTCCTTACAACTTTAGAAGAGTTGATTCATTTCATCAACGTGGAGCAGCCACGGATGGCCAAAGAGATCGCTCTCAAGATGCTGCGAAATAAACCAAAAAGCGTCACCTATCAGGACAACTTCCTTGGTGTTCCGGTCCACCAGATTTTGGCAGATAAAAGGATCCCGATTTCAAAGATCGTCGCGGACAAGTCCGGATCTATCTACCGCCTACATGGCTATCGCTACGAGTGCGGCGATGTCTATTGGCACTCACGCGAGATGGTGGAAGTTGGGCACCAATACTGGCTTCGAGTGACAGCAACGTACGGCTCTCTGAAAAGAAAGAACAAGAACCTCAAACACATCCAGACCCGACTGGACAAGAAGGCGGAAAAGCATCTGCGCGAAGCCGTCATCGACTACATCGAGAGGAAGTAAGGTCGTGAACCAAAAAGAAATTCTCCAATTCGTTCAGAATCGTCCAAAGAACCTGCATGGTTTCGATGATTGGTTCAGAACCGACATGCACGAAATCTTAACGCGAGGTATCCGCGTCAAGCGGCTGAGAATTTACCGTGTTGTTTGGCACGATTCGTCCGGTCGGGAGTTTATCCAATATGAAGTGGAATGCGAGACCGGCCGCCGACATCACGATGGTCGGATTGAGTGGTTTCAGAACGGATGTGCGGTGGGGGTTTTTCCGCACGACGACCGAAGAGGGAACCGCAGCTATAGGAAAGCAAAGCGCCACGTCAACCAACTCTCGAAGACCTGGGCGAACCGGGCCAAGAGGCAGCTTTCTGAAGAGCTTCAAAGCAAGAAATGGATGCTTCTCGTTCAGTAAAAAAAAAACCAATCCCGCAAATATATAGAGCAACTCGTCTGGTACTTGGAGTAACTATGACCATTTTGGAAAAACTCAGAAAGCTGCGCGAAACAAGCAAAGCGGATGTAAAATTGACAGTCTTCGACCTCGCCGATCGCAAGGACGAGTTGAAGAAAACGATCAACGAAATGCGGGTTGGTGATGTGGTTGGTGGTATTGCAACCATCAACACCATTTTGCAGAATGGACAGGTCGTCTACGTCAAGGTCACGCATCTTCCGCAGAGTTTGAAAATTCGGAGATTCTGGCACTACGAAATCGATGCGGCGCTGGATCACGCCTTGACCCAGTACGGCGCGTGAGTTCTGCCGACGAATGAACAGGCACTCCGGGGATTCCCCGGAGTGCCTGAATCTTTTTATTTTGTTGTTCAATCTTTAGAACCTCAACCACAAAGGTGCTTTATGAATTACACCCTGAACATTGCCCACGTAATGGCCTGCGATCTCCCTGAGAAACTCCAAAGTCTCGGAATGGGGCATACACCCAAAGGACAAGTGCTAATGGAGGCACTACTTAACGTGGAGTTCTTTCGAGACTTTATTGTGGTGATTGGAAAGATTGAGGACGAGGAACAGCGGCATCACGGCTGGGTTGTTTCCATGTCGGCGTATCATCCAGGAACAATAGTCATCAAGAGAAACAAAGCTGTCTTCACCGGAGTTTATGGCGATCCTAAAGATCATCTATTCATAATTCAAATGGATTCCACAGATAGAGGGCTGCATTTAGGAGCATTGGAAGTTATTTCAAAGATAAGAAAAATTGCAAATTCTCGTGATAAAAACCAGGAAGCGACAGTCAATCAAGTTTTCGGTTTGCGGGCTCTTTTGAGAGAGTATTGCGTCTGTAATTCTGATGTTTCAGGCTCTACGGCATTTGCCCCTCCTTCAGTTTTTCTGATGCACTCGGTAAAAAATCAAGAAAACGCGAAGTATTACAGCGCGGCGGGAATCAGGATTGGTCCTAAGTGGATACGCGACGTGAGGGCGTGGGTTTATGTCAGTCCCATCGGGCTTGTTTTCCGAGGAATGCATGTCGTCGCTGAAGATTCCAAGACCGGAGAGTTACGAACACACACTCGTTATGGAACGGAATACCGAGTCGAAGACTCTTATAACGAGGCAACCCTCATGGCTTGGCTGATGGATAATTATCCTACGTTTGATCCGCATGGAAAAGATTTCTTTGAACACGGAACCACCAAAGGTTGGAGTTTTTCCTATTCGGAATGAATTAAGAACATACATTACCTTAGTGCTTTCAACCAACCATAGAGGTTTTTCGATGATTGATAATGACCGCGTTGACACCCTGGCTGACGTTCTGAGTGGGTGGTGGAACAGGATTTGTCGCTGGATAACGAACAACCCTACGGCGGTAGACGCTGCAGCATTCGTGGCTGACCGCGACATCTCCAGCAAGACCGAAGATCGTCGTCCGCTTCACTGGACGGATGAGCATTTCCTGGGGTGTCCCGTCATCGTTTTGTCGGGAGACAAGGGAGATGACATCTCTGTTGCGATTGGTTTCGCAACAGATATTTTCGAGCTGGGTACAAACCAATACACCCTGGTGATCGATAACTATCTGGGTCGCGGAAGCCCGGACAACGAAAAGATCATCTCGTTTGGTCGGATGTTTCCGTATTCGGAGAGTCTTCTGTGCGCTCTAAGCGTCCTCAGTCCTGATGAAGTCATGACCATCACTGCCCGTGGTGGTTCTTTGATGATCGATCAGGAACAGCCGTGGAAGCTCCTGGTCCCTCCGAAGAATGCGGAGCCGCTGGTCGATTACGACAAAGTGAAAGACGTCCTGAATCGTGAGGGTTTCTACGACCATGAGTTCTTCATGGAACCATGGAAAGACGGAGAAAATTGAAATGAAGCGAATCATCATCCAGCAAACTAAGGGTTGCTTTCGTCGATTCACGCTGGGCAAACGCCCGTTGTTGTTGCCCTTGTGGCCCATCGTGGGTGAGGATCATCCAGCATGGATCGTTCAAGAAAACATTAGTCGCTGGCCTCTCGGCGACAGCCTGCGCTGGAAAAGCGACTGCGGAATGATGCTATTCAAGGATCGTCGGCAAGCCAAGCGCTACATCAATCGAAAAAGCCAGATGTTCAAACGTCATCGTCGAGACTGAACGTCGGATTAAAAACATCAACAGCGAAACAAAGAAGGAACAATCATGACCATTTGGATAGCCTCCATCCCCCTCGAACATTGCCGTAAAGGAACGGTCTCCTGGACCCTTCCAGAGGCAGGTTGGAAAATGATGCGCCGCAAGCGCCCACTGATCCTCAATCTGGATCCGGACGGATTTCTGAAGGAAGAACTTCAGGAACGCGCCAAGCTGGAGATGAATCTCTATCAGCTTCAAAGTCCGCAACACCCCGAAGCGATGGCGTATTTCGATGTGGTCGGTGATCGCACCTCCGGACCTTTCAGTGAAGAGGGCTTTGATCGCCAGAATTGCCTTCTGTGCCAGCTTGCTCTGGGAGTCAGTCAGACGCTGGAAGTCCGGACAAACCTTGCTTACTGGTGGAATTTGCCGGAAGGTCAGGTCCCGGACGAAGACGGGAAACAATTAGTTAATCCGTATCTTCACCTGAAAGGGGTGAATTATCTCCGGGCAAACGTTCTGACCTTCGAAACGCAAGCTCGTACGGCCGGCATGTCGCTGAAGGACGCAGCGAATCATCGCAATCAGCTTGCCTCGAAAGTTCTGAAACTCCCACTGCTGACCAATCGCGTCCGTGAGCGAGCCATCCAGAACATCCAGCTTGGAGATGACATCGGCAAGGTCCTGGAAAGGACCAAGCTGCAATTACAGGCACTTGAAAATGCTCGGAGATCAATCGGCCGGGGTTTGGCCAACCACGAACCCTATTAAGGAGCTGGAATGTCTGTTCCATTCTATCGCAACATTTACCTCGAGACGACGCCTTACGCGTTTCGAGATCTGCCGATGAACATCAAACCGCCGGGGGAGCTCTGGGCGATTTATGGTCACGTCTTCCGGGAAGGAAGTTGTAGTTACGGCTTACTGGAATGGTGTTACGACCAAGCCGATGCCGAAAAGCTTCTGCTGGAGATGAAGAAGGATCCGGGGATCTACTGTCTGAAAGCTCAAAGCTATCAGGAATGGGAGTTCCAGGAGCGTGGACATGTCAGCAAGGAGCAAAGAAAGAAGAAGGCCATCGAGCGCCAGCGCAACGGAGTAAAGCTCTGCCGGCTGATATGCAAAGCGGTAGAGTCGATTCAAGCAGCTCGCGATCGCCATCAAGACTTCTCTGAAATGAAACGGTCCCCGGAGAAGTCCTGGACGGAGCTGACTACGCATCTAATCGAACTCGGTTTGCTGAGACCTCTTCCGGAAAACCCCTTCAGTGTCGAACAATACGATTGGGATCGCTGTTACTGGGATGGTCTGATGGCTCTGCTTTATCAGATCGCGTGCGCTCGGGTGGCGATTTCCCCGGACTACGATTACATCCAGATCGATTTCGTAACCTCCGGCATTGCCCTGGCCGAGAGGACTCGTCGGGAAACGACACTGAAGTGTGAACTTCCTGATACTTCGATCTTCCTTCGCGTCCTGGTCGCAAACCACAACAGTCCAAGCAAGGAGCTCCCATGGACGATGAGAAAATAAAAGTGCATCTATCTCTAGGCGGCATTCTCTTGGGTGTCGGTCTTGGTTTGGGCATGCTCATGGCTGCCAAACTTCAGGTAGAAAAAGAAAGGGCCGAACAACAAGATCGAAAGTTGCTCGAGCAACCGCGACTTCCCCTTAATACCAGGAATCCAAAACCCTACCGCTACCGTCGATCGGTGAGGTAAATTCACCTGAATCCGTTGAGTGTTCGAACAGATACCCTCTGTTCGAACTACTTTCTTTTTGCAAAGTAAAAAATGAAACCAAACAACTGCGAAGGCGATCCCTTAGACTTGGGATCCAAGATCTCATCTTTCCGAGGATACGTTTTGAATCTGAATCCATCGGACGATGTTTTTCTTTATTACCGAGAATTTGCATATCAGAAAGAAAGCGCATCGGGAGCACGGATAGACTGGGAGGGGCTGAAAGGGATCGGAATTTTGAAACCAACCCATGGCAGTGAGCCGGATTTTCCCTATGTTCGGACCTGGGTAACGACCTACTACTCTGTTATCAAAAATGGAGAAATCGTCGGCATGTTCCTTCTGTATAAAGGAGCTTTGCACATGGTCTACATCGATTCAGAACACCGACGTAAAGGCTTACTCAGATGGGTGTGCAAGAAACTGGACATAAAAACGATTTTTTCTGCAGCGGATCGTGCTGTAGGGGCTTACGTTCATTTAGGATTTCGACCGATTGCAAGATGCCACTATGGCGGTGGATACGTGCTTTCGAAAAACTTAACTTGTGTCGCCGATGCAGCGGATTCATGGCCCGATTATTTTTCTTTCTTCCCACACAGATCAATGCCAGAAGTTGTCAATTATTCGTTCGAAGAATTCGAATAACTTAGAGGCTTGTTTTTCTTCTTAATATGACTACCCTATTAAGCCGTTTGAGCTTAATAGGGTCCCTTATGAGGAGAATGCAATGACTATTCTTTTTTTGAACGATTGGTACAAGTACCCTGAAGCCGTCCTTGATTTGGAGACGAAAAATCGCTCCTGGATAGAGCTGGCTTATAAATACAAATCGGTAGGCATTAAGAACCATAATTTCTTACTAGCGCTACATAACCCGCGACTAAGAGGGGTGGACCCACACGATCCGAATCTCACTGTTGAACAGATGGTGATGATCCAGGTGGAGTGCGAACAGAATTTTTGGTACTGTGCTCGCAATGTTTGGAGGGCGCCAGCGGACTCCGGTACTGAGACGGACCCCATCCGAGCCAATCGTGCCATCGTGAGTTACTGGTGGGGGTTTCTAAATCACATTTTCTACATCCTGACCCAGTGTCGACAAACCGGTAAGAGTTTCGGTTCTGACGTTTGTGACCTGACCACGATGAATTTCCAGGCAAGAAATATTCAAATCAACTTGCTGACAAAAGACGACATTCTTCGGGCACGAAACATTGAGCGACTGAAGCTCATTTACGACACCCTGCCGCCTTATCTTCATTATCGAACAAAAAACGACAGCAACAACACCGAAAACTTCACAATCAAAAAGCGCGGCAATAGCTATCTTGCTCACGTTCCTCAGTCGAGCGAAAAAGGCGCGTATAAGCTTGGTCGTGGTTTGTCTACTGCGGTGTTTCGAGTCGACGAACTTCCCTTCCAACCTCATGCACGCGTGGCCTTTGGCTCAGCCATTGGCGCAATGGGTGACGCTGCCGACAAGGCCATGAAGAAGGGTGAACCATACGGCATCGGAGTGACCACTACGGCGGGTAAGAAGGATGACCCTTCTGGTGAATTTGTTTACGAAATGATCCAAGAATCTGCTCCTTGGTCGGATCATTTCCTAGACGCCAACGATCCCACTCATTTGGAACAAATGATCCGTAAGAACTCCCCTGGAAATGTTTTCCAGGTTTTCGGATGGTTCAATCATATCCAAACCGGTAAAGATGATCAGTGGTTGAAGAAACGTCTGGAAGACTCCAAACAATCCAGGCAAGATGCCAATCGAGATTACTTCGGTATTTGGACGAGTGGCTCGGCATCGTCCCCCCTCCCTACCGAGCTGATCGAGAGACTGCAAAATCACATCGCAACGGTGGCGTACGATCATCGCTGGCCTGAGGACGACTTCATTCTGAGCTGGTACATTCCGGCCAATCAAATTGCTTTGCGCACTCGCCGAGGAAAGCAAGTCATCGGGATGGACTCCAGTGATGCAATCGGCAGAGACAGCATCACGTTCTTCATGGTCGATGTCGAAACTGGTGAGACGCTCTGCACAGGAAGTTTCAATGAACGTAACCTCATGAGCTTTGCTCGGTGGTTGGTCAAAGTCATGGTGGCTTTTCCGGAGTCTGTGCTTATCCCTGAGCGTCGAGGTTCTGGGGTTTATATCATCGACTACCTGCTGGACATCCTGCCGCCTCAAGGGATCGATCCGTTCAAGCGTATTTTCAACTGGGTTGTCAACGATCCAATTGCACATGAGTCGCTTTACGAAGAAGCCAAGCTCCCACTGCGTCGGCGTGAAGAAAGCTTATACGTTCGAGCAAAGAAGTATTTTGGGTTTGCCACGTCTGGGTCCGGTGATACGTCTAGAAGCCTGCTGTACGGGCATTTAGAGGGCTTCTGTGACCTTTTGTACGACGTCTTAAGGGATCGCAGACTCATGCAGGAAATCTTTGGCCTGGTGCTGAAGAATGGGCGTATCGATCATGGCGCCGGAGGTCACGACGACATGGTGATTGCCATGCTTTTGGCTCACTGGTTCTTGAGTAAAGGAAAAAATCTTTCCCATTACGGAATCGACCCCCAGACAGTTTTGGCCGATCGGAAGAGCACCAGCAAAGTGGTCCTGAGCGATTACCAAGAGCAGTATCAACATCGGCTCCGAATGGAAATGGCGCAAGCGGTGGAGGATCTCAAGAACGAATCGGATTCCCTGGTTTACGATTTGATTGAACGCAAGATCCGCTTCTTGAACCGAAACCTCATTCAGGAAGACAGCGAAATTTTCTCGGTGGATGCCATCATCAACGAGATCAGAAAGAGTCGTGGTCGCAAACGCGATCAATAAAACAACACAGACTGTACTCGGGGGTTGACCCCCGAGTACAGTCTGGTTTATCAGGCTAGCTGATTTGCGTGGGTTTCCAGCTCTCACTATCCTTGAGCTGCTTAGCCACCACCGAAAGGAAGTAGCTGATCGCCTGTTTTCTCCGACGTTGAGGAGAAGCCATCCAAATACACAGATCCGGAATAACGTACCGGTGATCGAGTCTTTGCCGAATGTCATTATCGATTATCCCAGTACAGCGCGAATTAATCTGGTAAATCGTTCTTTTGAAGGTCAGTGGCCAACGACTGTGTCGGACGATGTAGACTCGCTCCAAACAAGTTAACTCTAACATTGCGGTGTCAGAGATTCGGAATTGGTGACTGGTGGAACTGGATTGATTCTCCGGCCTGGCTCTTATTTTTTTCGAGCCAAGCTTTTGATCGATCCAGTCAAAAGCCAACCGCACCAATGAGGGGTGGGTTTTCATCTGACCATCTCATTTCTTACTGTAATAATTCCGGGTGAAGGCTCTCAGAACCAAGTACAGGCAAACCGCCGTGCGAACAGATGCTTGCACCGAGGCTTGTTTGGTTCCAGTGGCTTCGCGAACAAAATCTTCCATGCCCGACTTGATCGTCATCAGCTTTTCATCCGAGGATCTCGAGGAGGTGTACGCACCACGGAGCTTCAGAATGAGCTGGCTCGTACCCATCTTATCCAGCTCAATGTCTCGATTTTCATTGATGTAGAAAATCGCATGCTCCATCACCGAGTCCACTAGATTTTCAGCCTTCTGATCTCGGATGAAAGAGAAGTTCTTGCTCAGCCATTCCAAGGTCAGCTTGATGAGTCGCGGCGGGGCCGTCGGACAAATGTCCTCGATGATGTTCAGAAGCTCTTGTCGGACAAAAGAAAAGTGGTCTGGAATGACCGTTCTCAAATACCGACTATAGCCCGTTCCTTTGTGAGCGCGGTCTTTCAGAATAGTTTCCCCATCCATCTCGACCGTTGCGGCTGTAGAAGAAATCTTCGATCCTTGGACATGGAGTCGGTAGTGGACTTCGAAAATGTTTTTGATGAAATCCTTGATCCGACCCTGGGTGTCGTTGAGCATCTTCACCACACGGTAGTCGTCGTCCAGGGTTTTGATGACATCGTACCAAATCGAGCTTTTGCCCGTCAGGTCTGTAGATCGCACCCTCAGCGCTTTTCCCCAGGACCCTTCTGACTTCAGGATGAATCGATAGCTCAATGCCGCATAAGTGGCTCGAGCAATATCCGGATCCGCCGGATACTTGAAAAAGTTGTAGAGAATACTCGTCAGGAACCGGTAGTTCAAATACAGGGCGATTCGAATCTTGGCTTCTGCCTTCACCTTATCGTCCAGGTGAGGTGAGTTCTCAATCGCGTACATGATCCATACGCAAGAGATGTTGAAGATGTTGCTCGAAACGATTCGACTGGGAACGATATCCGGAAGATCGTGAATCTGATCTTCTAACGAATGCTCGTCCACCATCAACAGCTCGCTGAAGATCAGATCCATGTCTTCTTGCGTGAACCGAACCACTTGCACCCCGGTGAGGCACCCTCCGAAAAACTCGATATGCTCAGCCTTCTTGGTCACAAACCGATTTTCAATCTCGAAGATCTTGCGAACAAACGCCATGTCCACCTTGACGTGGGAACATTCGTTGGCGTAGATTGCTTTGATCCCGGCATTCTTAACCGGGTTATTTTCCAGTGAAAGGTTTCCAGGGTAAGCGTGCGAATAGCTTTCGAACTGCTCAAATCCGGGGAATTGCGACTCGAACCAAGACTCAAAACCACGACGATCAAGATCCGGTATTTCTAGAGTTTGATCGTATCTCATTTCTTGGCCCCTTCGAAATCATGAAGACTGCGAAACACCCGGATGCCGTGCTTCTTCGCAATCGATTCCAACTGCAAAGAGAATCGATTTTGTTCGATCATCTGCGGATCGGTGACCGCCCCATCTCCTTGACCAGAATCAAGGATCAGCGCAGAAGCAGAGATCTCATCCGGGCGCAGTTGATGCACGATGGCCTTGAAGCGAAAAACGTCGGACGGGTTGGCTCTGGCGTAATCCGCAGAATAAACATGCGAGACACGGTATCCGTTTTCCTTGAGTTTCTTTTTCCCGGCGTCTACCGCGACCATTCCGGCCACCGCTGCGCGCATGGTAAAGATGGCGCTTTCCACCCCAAGATTTTCCAACACCAGGCCGGTCTTTTCATCAACCTCCTTGGCGTAGATCTTCATCAAGCTGTCGGTGCATTGACGAACAATGTTGCCTTCGCTGAAAACAGCCTGACCCTTTGCCGCAAGCACAATGGCGGCAAAGATGTCGGTGGCGGTGTTTTCCGGATCAGGGTTTTGTTCAATGACGTTATTTTCTTTTGTCATGGTAGGTTGAATTGGGGGGATTAACGATAGCCACCGATTGCCACCTTCATCAGGCGTCGATAGGATTCACGATCATTCATCTTGGCTACTGCGCGCCAGACATCACTGAGGTAAGTCTGATAGTTCTCTTCGGCATCGGAGTAAGATTCCAGAACAGACAAGAACCGACCAATCTCTGCACCGCCTTGGAGCTTTGCAGTGTCCACCGTCACGATGAGTGTGTTGTAGAGATAGGACTTTGCTGCCAATACACACAGTTTGCGAAAAGGCAGAATCGTTCTGGTTTGAAGGTTGTTGAGATTTTCGTCGTTGGCCAGAACAACTCGAATCGAGGACGTGGCCGGGATGGAGGCTCCTTCTCGGACCATGATGACGTTCTCACCCACCAGGCGACATTCGGCATTACTTGGTGTCACGACGTTGTCAATGGCCTGCATCATCCCGGCTGACGAAGTCATGATGGATCCATGATCCTGGAGGTTTCCAAGCTGACCATAATTGAGCTGAGCACCATACCCCCAAGCACCGAATCGATTTCTTGACACGTACACCAAACACAGAGGCGTGATGATCGATCGATTTTGGGTAACTGACTTTGGGACCCGAAAGACCGTTTCCCCCGGATCTGAGGGGAGTCTTTGCATTTGGGAGACTGGGATCTCCACTTCGGTTCCACCAACAATGTCCAGGTCAACCAGGATTCTCGGGACGATCAATTGAGTTCGAATCTGTTCATCCAAATTCGTCCCCAAACCAAAACGGAAGTCTCGGCTCTGATCCAGGAAACCAGCGTTGAGGATCGGCAAAGGAATGCTGTTTCTGATTGTGGCGATGGCGTTCGCAATGGCGTACATAGGGCAATCCCCTTTAAGTTTGAAATACGAACCACGGTGTGGCTATTTATAAACCTACATTATCGATAGGTAGTCGGGTTGATTTATAAATAGCCAAGTCATTATTTGCTTAGATGACCACTAGAGAACCTAGGAACCTCCTTCGATCTAGCATCAACTGGCCCTATTACAGGGCCTCAACTAATGGATGTCAGCCCATGAACACCACCCCTATCAATCTCACAGAAGTCAAGCGGCAAGCCCTTGATTTTCTTATGACGCACGCGCATTTGATCCCTCCGGGTCGCCCGTTTTACTACTGCGTGACACTGTTGGAAAATCATCCGAGTAATCCGCGATTCGCTCTGGCTGTCTATGCCGAAGCGACAAGCGGGGAAATCGAACTGCTGAGACCGCTTCCTCGGATTGATTGGTTTTATCGCAACCAACTCTGGATCGAACACGCCCCCTACGGGGATCCTGGACCCAACGGACAGTCAGTGATCTTTTCGATGGACATCTTACCGGAGTACGCTATCACGGCAGCTTTGGAAAAAACACCCAAATTGGTGCTGAACAACTAAAAAACTACAAGATTTACCCATTGAGTGTAGTAAGGGACTTCTTTGATCTTCGTACTGTTTCACCACCTCCATCATGCAACAACTTGAATCCTTCTCCTTCAACGCCGGCGGCATCTTCTCCAAAATTCCTCCGGCGTTGAAGGCGGAGTTAATCGATTTGCCAGCGGGGTACTATTCGCTGAGAAACCACGAAGCTCGTTTCGTAGAGGGAAAAATTTATCGAGTCATGCTTGGTAACGCGGATCCGATGCGCGTGGTTTTGGAAGGCGATGTCGTCAAGATGCAAAGGTCTGATGGTTGCATTGCGACCACGCAGCGCCGGGTGTTTTGGGAACTGCTGATGAAGACACCCACGCATTTGAGAGTTCTGACCGACGATGAAGCGAACCAAATGCGCGTCTCCGGGACAGGACAATATTTCTCTCAAGAGCAAGTTAATTTTGTCTGCGTGAGAAGAATGCTTCGCTGTTTTTTGATTGAGCAATGTCTTACCCTGAGAGAGACGCATCAGCACAATCAAAAATACAGTATGTCATTCATGACCCATCTGAAAAAGGCTTATGAGTTGTCAGGCATAGATCCAACCACCGGGCTGTTTCCGGCGGCTCGACAACTCAAAGACTGGGACTTAAAACATCAACACCAGGTGGATGTGATGTTAGACCCTATTTGGTTGGCTGTCAGAGAGTTAATGGATCCCGTCCTGGAATGGGTGTACAAGCTGACCAAGAATTACCTTAACCACGTTCATCAGATCGACTTGGCTGGGAACATGTTCGTTCTTCGTCGTGGTCCTGATCATCGTGCATTGCTTTGGGAGATGAGCAAAATGATTTCAAGCGTTGAGGAATAAATGAAGATTTACATCGATGTTCGACACTTGTCCGGGGAGTTGTATAGCACGCTCCTTGGCGGCGTCAACAACAGCCAGGACGACTCCTTGGCTAAAGAGATCAGCCTCAGACTGACTGATCTCTTGAGAATGATCTACGGAGGTAATCTGGATTACTCGCTAATTCGGAGTTACCTCAGGGAGGTCAATTTGATGATCTACGGACACCCGTGTTCGGAGATCCACATTGCTGATCAGTCTGATCGCATTCTCACCAGCATCACCTCCTACATCGGGGAAACTCTTCTGTGCGTGGGGGTACGTGAAACCCCACACCTGAAGTTCATATCCCTGGAACATGGAACTGCAACTTTTGAGCAATGATTTACGTCCCTGACTGCAATAGTCTTGTTCAAGCCCTACGGATTCACCTACCTGGTGAATCCGTAGACACTTTGATGTCAATCGTGGAGTGCCTACTGATCGAATGGTTTGTCACCGACATGGACCTGGTGATGGAGTCCCAACAACACCTGGAATCTTGGTTCAACCCAGGGATCTTATTTATTCTCAGACACCATCTTCAAGAGCAGACTTTGGCAGCCTTGGATGAAAAAACTAAACAGATAAGAATACCGTGGTACCAAATACAACCACACCAAAACACATTCGCCATCCAGTTCAATTGAAGACGCAACTAAATGTCTAGATTCTTACTCTCAATCGGAGACTATCGACATTACTCGTTGATGTTGGAGCAGCAATTTCCCTGGGTTATGGATCGGCTAATAGGAAAGCTAGATGTGGTCGAGTGCTGTATGATTGAAGCATACACACTCACGCCGAACGAAATTGAAGACTCGACGATTTGGGACTGTGTTGTTAACATTGTTGACACGGTGTCTAACTTTGCCGGAAATGGTAGGTGCGATGAGTTGGATTTGTGCTCATTCAGCGGCACGAGTTGGTCTTTTTCTGTGTGTCTATACAACATCGTCTGTCACTATTTAGGGATCTTCCGTTCGGCGCTACCAAACATGGCACATTCCGGGGGTTGCGTTGTCGATCATCACTTAACCCACATCGAGGTAGGTCAGCGTGAAAGCTCAACTCGTCCTTATTAGTTTGAGAGGATTGGATAAATTCAAGCGACAGAGTCCGGATTGGAAATTCTGGATACAGCATCTCCTGGACTGGCTCTGGGAGGATCCTACGCTAACGCATCTCGACCTGATAGACGCATTCGTTTCCAATACCACTGACTTCGGGTTTGAATCCACCACCTACCAAGAAATCAGCGCGTACTACCGTCATTGCTTGAAAGACATAGTTGATGAATTAAAGGATCGCATGGCCCAGGAGATAGACTCCGCCGTCCTCATGACTCATCCGTTCGCCAAACACACTCAGTTGGTGCTCAGTGAAATTGAGTTAAGCAACGCCATTGGTGTAAGAATTCATGCCTACAAAGACGAACTTCCGTAGTCTTCCGACCCTTATCTTCACGAAGCCGCCAATCCAGGCTCTGGTTAAAGGTTTCTTAGACCCCTTGGGTTACGATTACGATGAAAAAGGATTCGAGGAGATGTGCTCAGAGATGATGTCCATCCTCTTCCATTCCGATGATTCAAAACTGGTTGATTTTGAGATTGCTGGATATTTCAGACTGGTATGGGCGCAGGTCTTGCCAGAGATGTCCTTGGAAGATACCCAGACTGCGCTGAGATACTTCCGCCGTCAGATTTTAGTAGAGTTTCAATCGACTCGGGAACTCATTAAGGCATACCTCAAGGGTCGTGAAATAACCACCTTGGTGTCCTTGTACCCGACCGACCACCGAATTCGTCATTTTTATGTTATTGAGAAAGAAGCCTTCCATGCACACGCAAAAGAACCCGGCTAAGGCCCGGTACTCTGTGGATCTGTCGAGAGAACTAGGTCACTTCAGATCCGCTAAACGGGTTTGTTTAGAGCCCCCGGACCGGGTGAAAGAACTCACCGATTTGGCCGTCAATCAATCTTTAGAGGCCATTGTGCTTGATCACAATGGTTTCTCAATACCTGCACTTTCTCTAATTCAGAAGTTTGATCCCTTTTGGGTGGAGTCCCATCCTGTCAGAGCTGCAAAGTTAAGAGACCTTAGCCTGACGTTCATTGTGTTGAAGTCGGACATTTTTGGTCAGCTTAAACTTTTGCGGATGAAAACAAATCAACCTTTCAAGCTCGGTAAGATCGCAGTGAAAAATCTTACTGAGAAAAACATCTTAACCTTCGAGGTGAAAGAAAATGAGTAGTTTCGGCGCTAATTTGAAAGTAGGAAGCGTTTACGACTTTCGCTTCCTGACCCCTAACCAGATGGGGTCCGGATATGACTCGGCCTTGGTGATCGGGATCATCGATCACCGAGAAGCTCAGCGCCTGGCTGACGTGGATGCCATCCATCGCAATCTTCGCGTAGGGAATCCGACACTCACCACGACCATCAACGGTCTGGAGTTTGTTCGCATTCTCACCAGCGCCAACGAAAAGCGGGTGTTCGCCAAGGACTGGCTGAAGACTGAACCCAAACTGGTACAGAAGAAGACCGTCCAGTTTGTGATCCCGAATGTGGAACACGCCGACATCACCGCGATCAAAGAAGCGCTCATCAGTTTGGGCTTTACCAGCTTCGAGTCGACGATTTTGTAATTATATGCGAAAAGCTTTATTTTTTGTCGAAAATTGAGTATGATCTCAGTCAGAGGTTTCTCCCTTTCTTGGCCGACTGATTGAGCTTGGACCAAACCGGCAAAGAGTTTAGCGCTAATCGCATATGTAATGGGGGCACGGGGCGAAAGCTCCGTGCCTCTTATTCTTTTTTGTGTCATTGCCTGATCGTCTGATAACCTCCAGCCAAACCACCCATGAAAAACGTATTCTTCAAGTCAGCAAATCAGTACAAGCGAGATGTGAATCCGGTGGAGCACTGCCTTCAATCTCGGGCGGAAATGTTGAGCATTCAGACAGGAGATCCGGTAGAGAAGTGTTTGGAGTTTGTGAGAAGATCTCACTCAAAGACGGGGATTTACGGTAATCGCATCAAAGACCCGGTGGTCAATTATTTCCATCGTCCGAACGGGGAAGATCGGGAAAAGAAAACGACCACTCTGATGAACTACATCGGGGACTCTATTAAGCGTAAAGAGTTCATCGCCCCCACTCTGACGACGTACGTGAATCAGGAAGAAGAACAAAGCGTCTTCTCTGACGACATTTTTAACAACAAGAAAAATCGAAGCAAAGCCAAAAAGAAAGAGTTTGACTTTCGAACGGCTGGTGACGCGATTAATCAGGCCATCCAATATTTGGCACAGACCGGCTTTAAGAGAAACAATAACGCACTGTCCGGTGCACGGCTGAGTCCGTCCACTCCTTTATTTAATCCGACCTGTCACTCGACACTAACGAGCATTTGTCGGATTACCAGCGGTTACGGTAACCTGAACAATGAGAAGTTCATTTCCGGTAATCGTCACTATTACCGGCTGGACATTGTGCTGAACAACATCGTCAGCATCGTGACTCATTCGGACTTGGAGTTAATTCAAAGGGTCATTGAACGGCACGGCCTGGAGTATCCCACTTTGGACCAGGTCTGCGATTTGATCAACCGCTCGCTTCGACTGTACATGATCGACCAGAAGGTCGAAGCCACTATCCGTGAATTCGTGAGTCATCTCACCCCACTTCAGCGGGCTGCTTTCACTTACGTCGGGGACCTCTACCACCTCCGAGTGGTCAACCCCGATTTCATGCGTAGGTTTTTGGATGAGATTACCATGCAGCTCGAAGGGACCCATCCGGATCCCATGACGACAGTAAAGTCGGCACCTGGAGAGTATTTGTTTTTTGCACATCAGATCTGCAACAACTATACACGTGGCATCGGCATGAAGCATGAAAAGATTGCCGACGGCCCTGGCATTCATTCGCTGGCTTTGACGATTGAAAATATCGCACGTGTTTGCGAACACTACTCCGATTTGATCGAAGCGTTTTACATGACGAGCAATCTGCCGTCAACTGTGGCGGATCTTCCGCATTCGATGCGTCGGGTGGTCACGACCAGTGACACTGACTCTACGATTTTCACGGTGATGGAATGGGTCGATTGGTATGCTGGCACGCACAAACGCTGTCAGAAAACCATCACCTGTACGGCTGCAATTGTTTTTCTGACGGCTTCTTCGATTGTGCATATCCTGGCCACAATGTCGGCTAACCTGGGAGCCATTGAGAAGTACATCTTTGAAATCAAGATGAAGTCGGAGTTTGAATTCGATCCGTTCATTCCTACGAATTTGGGCAAACATTACTTCGCTAACAAATGGTGCCAAGAAGGCCAAGTGTTTGCGCAAGCCGACCGGGAAGAGAAGGGGGTGTATCTAATCAACAGCGCTCTACCCGAAGAGTTGATGGCGAAAGCAAAAGCCATGCGCTGCAAGATCATGGACGCAATCAACAACGGGGAGAAAATCCGACTGATGGATTATCTCAATGAAGTCGCTGAGGTAGAGAACAACATCGTGGCTTCAATCCAAAAAGGCGAGCCGACCTATTTGAGTGCTGGGACGGTTCGAGATCCAGCAAGTTACACCAAAGACAAGGAAAACTCTCCTTACCAGAACCACGTGTTTTGGAATTTTGTCTTTGGAGAGAAGTACGGAATTGTCCCAGAGCCGCCATACCAGACGCTGAAGATTTCCCTGACGACAGACACTCGGTCCCGAATGATGGATTGGCTGAAGACCATGAAGGATCGAGGTATTGCGACTCGTTTGGTTGAGTGGATGAAGCGAAAGGAAAAGACTGAGATTTCCACGATCTATTTGCCCAACATCTACTTGTCGTCCACTGGAGTGCCTGAAGAGCTCCTGGAGGTGATTGACTACGAGAAGATGCTCGGACAGCTCTGTGGGCCTTTCTACCTGGCTCTAGAGACCATCGGCTACTACGGAAACGGTGAAAGAATCAAACGACTGGCTTTCAGTTCGTACAACTTGAAAGCACAGATTCCGAAGATTGATGAAATTGATCTAGAGATGGCTCAAGAGGCTTTCTCCGACCTGCAAGGAGAGTAGTAAAACAAACTAACAACCCCGAAGCCACAAAAGGCTCGGGGTTGTTAGTTTTGTCAGATACCACCCATTTCTTCAAGGGCATTGATATCGGTCAGGACCTCGCTCTGATATGCGGGTCCGATGTTCTCTAAGATCATCGCTCTTGTTTCATAGAGCCTGAGGTTTCTCTCAAGGTCATTGAACAAATATTGGTTCTGAGACTTCGCGTCTTCACCAGCCATGTCCATTAACGTTCGCAGCACTCTTATCCGACTACTCAGAACCAACCAACTCACCTGTATATTGGTGGGGATCTTAGGAATCGTCAAAGCGTGATGCAGATTCTTGAGGCGCAAACCAGGCATTGCTGAAAGAAGATATGAGAATCGACCAGGAGTCTTTCTCAAGTTTTCTACGACTCTCTCAATTCCTTCCTTGTGGACTCGGTCGTGATTGGCCAGAGCGATCGGATGTCGAAAAGAACTGAGTTTGTCTACCTCAAGACCTCGACCATAGAAGCAGTTGCTGATCTGATTGAACAGGCTGATTTCTGCTTGACGTGGGAGCATGTTGGGAAGAACGTACCCACCCACAAACCTCGTCACGTCCTGAGTGCCGTCTTTGGTAATGCCTTCTTCTCTCAGCCAGGCACGGTACTGAACCGCCAGTTTGGGTACGTTGATCTTAATGACCGTGAGCCCATACTCGTTCGATTGTTTGTCACCCACTGGGATAGTGAGTTTGAAATCAGACCGAGGGTGAATGAGCGGTTCCACGCAAATGGCCTGTCTCCAATACCTATCAACCAGCACGGGATCAAACCACTCGTTAGTGGCCAGATAGAACTCGGGCATATTCTTCGAGTAAAACTTCCCAGGGTGTGGTTGCCCCTTAGAATACATCGAAGTCATCTTCATGAGGCTTGCTACTTCTAAGCTGATCTCCCGGATCTTGGAGGTGAAACCCTCCAGCGATTGGTTAGGACTAACATAGAGGTTCAGCAGCAACGCAACAATTGGGTGATCGGAGCGGCACGGTAGTCGAAGCTGTCTATAGTACCGAACGATCGCTTCGATGTTGGCACCAACGGACATTTGCACCGTTGGCCAGATCGGTGGAGTTAGCGACGCTATCGAGACGTTCTCGATTTGTCGAAAAAATCTCATGGACATGTCAAAGGGTCCTATTGGGGGGAGTTGGCTGGCTGAAAGGCTAACCACGGTAGCAAAGAAAGTCTGGAGTCAGACAATAAAAAATTATGACTTTATTACCTATAGTCTGGTAGAAATCGAAAGGTTTTTACAGGCTGGCTGAAAGGCTGGTCACAACAGGAGCAGGTATTTTCACAAACGCAAGAATGTAGAAAAATACGGGCACACATTATTCTCTTGAGTAAAGCCGCCTAATTCCAGCCGGTGTTCTGCTCTTGGTTCTTCCCAACGCGACAAGAAAGGTCGTTCTCAATGGCTATCAATTCCCCTTCGTTCGCCGGAATCCCTGGTGTCACCGATACCGCGATCGACATGTCGGCCCCGACCCAAACGGGTGCGGCAAATCCCTTCCCGTCCAGCACGAGCGCTGGCGGCTTTCGAGCCCGCGGCGGCCTGTCCAGCCTGGCTTCGATGGGTCCCTCGATCTTCCGCAACAGCGGCGACGACGTCACCAATGCGTTCGTCACGCACATGCGTGAAGCGGTCAAGACCACCGACCGTGCTGGTTGGCAGACCCGCGTGATCCCGATCACGCGTGCTGATCAACCCGACATCGCCTGGAGCGGCATCGCCATCGCAGTGCGCGCCGGCGAACAACCGGACGTGGCCGTGTTCGTGCTGATCATCGGTGGCAGCGAAGCCGGCCCGGCACCGCGGAGCATTCCGTTCCAAGGTCAGACCTGGCAGATCAAGTACACGCCGGGAGACGCCTGGGATGCGTCGTACGTCCAAGCCGTCAGCCAACACCTGCAGCGCACGCTGAGTGCAGCCTTCGGCGGCGTGCCGCTGAACGATCCGATCCTGGTCGGCGCGATGGCGGTTCCGCAGGAAGTTTCGACGGCGGACGTGGACCGGATCAACCAGATCTTGAGCAGCGCGCAGTACGCGGCCGCCCACGCACTGGTCCCGACCGAGCTGGAAATCGAACCCGGCGATCGCCTGACGTTCGCTCCGCGGTACCGTTGCCCCGAGCTGACCAACGTGGTTGGCATGCCTGTGCTGGCTCCGATCTGTGTGGACACGTCCACCGGCAGCGGTCGTCAGTCCCAGGACCAGACGACGATCAACCGTCAGACGGGCAACCGTCGTCTGGGTGGTGCGGGCGCCTACCTGCAAGCCACCTACGTCGGTCGCATCCAGCAGCCGGGCAACTACGGCTTCGCTCCCCAGGTCAACAACCGCGTGTTCGCACCGGAGTTCGTGATCACTGCGGTGGAAAGCATGGGCGCGGCAACGATGCCGCTGCTGCTGCTGAATGCCTGTGGTTTCCTGAGCGTGTCGTCGAACCTGGCGTGGATGGAAGGCTTCCGACCGGATCCGAACATCCCTCCGGGCAACGTCGACCATCGTGACGTGGGCATCCTGGGACGAGTGGCCGGCTACGAAGCCGCCAGCAATGGTGGTCGTGGTCAGCGCGCGCAACTCAAGGGCGCAGGCGTGCAAGATCAGCACATCGGCGAGTTCCTGGAACGCATCTTCCACGACCGTCCGATGATCTCGGTTCGCGTCGAAGAAGCTGGCCCGATGACCTGGGCACTGGCTCCACTGGTGGAAATCGCATGTGGTGGCCCGGCTGCGGCTGAAGCCAACTCCATGCTGATCCAGCAACTGAACCAGTTCTGCCGCGGCAAGCTGATGGCTCGTCTGGCCAACGCTGGCGACCAGAACATGCCGATCATGATCGAGAACTGCCCGCGCGTTCACCTGGGGTACTACGTGTCCTCGGACGGCGTGCGTCACGATCTGGCCAACATCGGTCTGATCGCACTGGCCAACGCCAGTGGCTCCGATGGCTCGCCGACGCTGGTCGAAGCTGACTGGGTGCGCACGTTCGATCCGCAGTCCGCTCCGGAAGAAGTGCGTCTGCAACAGCGCCTGTCGCTGATCGAGCTGGCCACCCACGGCGTCCAAGTCACGGGCTACGCACGGGTGCCGACGTTCAACGGTGCGTTCCTCAAGTGCTTCACTGAAGCACTGGTCGACGCCGGCCTGTCGATGCAAGTCGCGGGCAACCAGTCGCGCATGCGTGCCCAGGAAATGTACGCTCCGGGCTTCTACGCAGCCGCAGCCGTCGGTTCGGTGAACTTCTACACCGCAGCCGATGCCAATGGCCAACACTCGGGCGCCGGCCGTGCGTTCTTCAACACGGGCTTCAACACCGGGATCGGCCAAGGTCACCCGACCGGCTTCCACTGATTGACAACCGCCGGGCTTGCTCGGCGTAGTCAATGAAAACATTTAAGGCGGCTGGGGAAACCCGGCTGCCTTAAATTTATTTTCTTTTACTATAATTCTACAAGTGAGGGACATTGACTGTAATCGCTTCGCTTTTCCCCGTGTAGCTGGAGACCTTTAATGGGAAGTTTCTTAAGACTGATAGACAATGCAGACGCCTTTGCGGAGGTTCCTAATCCGATCTTCGTCAACGACGTGGGGCGAGCAAGTCGTGAAAAGAGAGCTCAGCTTGAAAAAGCCCTGACGACTGAAGTGACCGGGGTCTTCACGGAGATGCCGCCGTCTTGCGATTGCGAGCAGACAACGGACTACTCCAATCTGGGACTGATCTGTACCAACTGCAACACCCCGGTTATTCGCAGCGCAGATCGAGACCTGAGGTCAATGGTGTGGATCCGTCGTCCTGGAGGCGTCTCCAAGCTGATGAACCCGATGTTCTTGAACATGCTCCTCAAGCTGTTCAAGAAGAAGAACTTCAACTACATCTACTACTTGCTGGACTCATCGTACCGTCCAAACTGCAAGACTCCCAACGATGTGGATGAGTTGGCCGCCAAAGGAATCAAAAGAGGATACAACTACTTCGTCGACAATCTGGAGTTCGTGATCACTGCCTTGTTTGACATGAAGACCTTCCGGCAAAAAGGAAGGGATCGAAAGTCACTCATGCGACTGATCAAGATCAAGAGGGACAAGATCCTTCTTGAGCAGCTACCGCTGATCAACAAATCACTGTCTGTCGTTGAGAAAACAGAAAGCGACTCCTATGTGGATCCGACGGTCATCATGATGATCGACGCGATTCGCACGATACAGGGGATCGACACGACGGAGAGAGTGCTCGGTAACCATGCCAAGCAGCAAAGAACAGCCAAGACGCTGATCATGCTGACCGAAGCGTACGACGAAATGCGCTACGGCATCATCTTGACGAAGAAGGGGATTGTTCGCAAGAACCTCTGCGGTACAAGAACGGCTTTCTCCATGCGGTTTGTGATCTCATCCATCACTTGGCCGCATGACTACGAGGGAATTGAAATCCCTTGGGCTGGTGCGCTGATGATGTTCTTCCTTCACTTGGTGTCGAAATTGGCCAAGAGGGGACTGTCAAACAACGAGTGCATCCGACGCATCGAGCTCGCTCGGTACAAATTTGACCAGGAACTCTATGATCTGCTGATTGAAATCTGCGGTGAGTTTCCGGTGATTTGGGATGAAGACGACGACGAAGAAACCAAAGCCAAAATCGGCGGCCGTCCCTGGACAACGATCGGGCGCTTCCCGACACTCAAGCGTGGCTCGATCCAAGCCATGCCGATCCTGAAGATCAAGAAGGACCCGTACGACCAAACCATCGGGATCTCACCCCTCTGCATCAAGGAGCCGAATGCCGACTTCGACGGCGACCAAGAAGTCGTGGTGCTTCAGCTTGATGAAGTGTCTATGCGCGCTATCCGTCCAATGCGTGCACACCTCACGCTTCCGAGCACCAATGGCCATCGACAACTGGGTCAGGCCATGTCTTTCACCAAGCCCGTCGTGGTGACGGTGAACAACTGGATCGAATGGGAAGATCTTGATGAACCTCTCACCCAACAGCAGATCCATTACCTGGAAGGATTGAGTTGATGTTTTACTCGCACAATCAAATTGGCTCGGCCAAAATGATGGTGGATGCTTTACTGTACCCACAGCGACCGCCGGAGTTGGATCAGTATCTGGCTGATCAGTTTCGCCACGTGGATCAGTACGTGACGCCGGCCTCTCAAGCGTTCTTTCAACAAGCACAGCAACTTTACGCCGAAGCCAATCGTCCTGAGGTCGAGCAGTTCATGCATGAAATGCGCATGGACCATTTCGGCGTGCAGTCCATTCAATACATCGTGGTGTTGGATACGGCTGATGACTTCCAGCAGGCTGGACCTACTCAGCAACGCTGGCTGATGGCTTGCCCTGAGTTGCGCGTCATGGCGGAAGGAAATCGGATCAACGCCTGGGCGGATACCTATTCTGATGTGAGTTTCTCTGTCCGGGGAAGGCTTCATGAGGAATGGCGAATGCTCAATGACGGAGTTGTGGAGTTTCCGGAGAAGGGGCCGGAAACGTGGGAGAATTATCCGGATGAGTTGGCTCCTTCGGATCGCCCGCTCACGCTGATGGAGAAGGTCACGACCTTCAACAACTGGGCGCGGCTGCAAAGTCTGATCCAGCTCGGCAAGGATGACCCAACCGATCCTTGCTCTGGGTCGCTGTAATGATCACCAACTGGTGAGGTAAGCACACGCAGTGGGGAGACCCACTGCGTGTGCTTTAGCCTTATCTTTATTCTTTGATTTTAGAACCCTTGCATAGGAACTCAGATGAAAAACGCTATTCCAACCCTCTCTACACAAGGTTGGGTGGATGATCTACCGACCATGGTAGATCGTCAATTGGCCTACTACTACGTCTCGGATTACAACCAAACCTTTTTCTTTCCAGGTCAGGTTTACTCCTTAGGTCGAGACCTGCAGATCTCTGGCGGTAAAGTCGAAATCCTGATGGATCTAATCAAAACCAACATAACTGCACTTCTGAAAGAAATCAGCGGTAATGTTCGCGTGGAGGCTTCTTGTCCAGACTTTGACGATGAAACCTCTGGTAGAAAAGCAATCAACGTTCGAATGGCGATTGAATACAACGGTCAAGAACTCTTGGTGGGGCGAGTTCTTGAAATCAAAAATGGGAAACTCACCAACGTTCTTCGCATGAACAATGGGTAATTTATCTTGTTGGTCAATTTTATGTTGACCACCCAAACGGAGTTTCTCCATGATCAATCTTGATGAAATCAAGCCTCCTCGCCTGTTCACGCCACAGGAATTGCATGAGTTGGCAGATAAGTTGAAAAAACTCTGCGAGAGCCACGCCAGACATTGGGAAGACCTGACGAATTTCGAACCGGTACTGGTCAATTCATTTCCGGAGAACTTCGGACCAGTCAAATTCGTTCGTCCATCTGAAATAGCGCCGGTCAAAATCAAGCAGCCGGTGAAGATCTATAACAGTTTTTGCTAACAAGAAAAGACCATGAGCACTATTGACGATCCCATCATTGCGGAAAACAGAAGACAGTTCATCGAGAGGCAAAAAACCTACATGCAGGCGTGGCAAAAAGCCATCGATGGTGGAACCACACATTTTCCGGAAGCGATTTTTAAGGAAGAATTTTTGCCGTTATTTTGCGGAGAAGATCACGTTGGTGTTTTAGAGAAGCTCGAACTCTGGAAAACAATCGCTCAAGGCTGGAGTCGTGGGGTCTGGCTGATTGACGGTCATAAGCGCCCGGTTCTTTTTGTCCCCCCGCTGGTTGCTTTCCAGATTCTGGAACCCATCAGCGAACGCAATGCAGTCCCGATGGCTTTCCATGTTCAAATGGCTGGAACGCTGTCTGAGCGCGGCATAGGCGCCGGGGACGCCTACATGCGACAAAACATGCTTGATCAAATCAAGCACATGGCAAGAAACATCAAATCCAAGAGACCTCTGATCGAACAACAGTGGCGAAAAGTTTTTGAATTTTACGGAAAGTCCCCATCATTGGACAGGCCGGAAGCCACCCAAGCGCCGGCAATTGAAAACCAGACCGCCCCCAACCCTGAACCGGATGATGAGTACGACTATTAACGGGTTGGTCATCGGGGATGTTCATCTGAATCATCCCCGCACCTCCACGCTGCACATAGTCACTCGACTGAATGTCGAAGTGACTTGCGACCGAGTGTTTTCGCAGATTAATTTTTTGGTGATCAATGGAGATTTGTTAGATCGAGTCATTCTGAGATCTCGAAAAGAATCGGATCTGATTGATGGCTGGTATTCTCGTCTTCTTTTTCTGGCCAAGAAACACAATGTTTGCGTGAGAGTAGTGCGTGGAACTCCTGGTCACGATTGCGATCAAAGTAAAGCCATTGCAATCATGGCTGAAGAGCATTATGGCTCTGAGATTGATGTGGCTTACGTGGAAACTCTCAGCATAGAACACATCCCTCGATTTTCTGTGGATGTACTTTATGTTCCAGATGAGTGGCGGACCACGACCGAGCAAACTCAGAAGGAAATTCAGGAGCTTTTGGAAGCGCGCGGTATCGACAAGGTAGACTATTGCTTTGTTCACGGGGCTTTTCACTATCAGCTTCCAAAAGTCAGCAACCCCAACATCAAGTTTGACGAGCGATTCTTTCTTGATCGTTGTAGGAAGTACATTTTCGTCAATCACATTCACAAACCTTCCAGTTTTGAGCGAATTTACGCTCCTGGAAGTTTTGATCGGCTGGCTCAGGGAGAAACCGAAGCCAAAGGCTTCATCCGATGGACTGCTGGGGATGTTGACCTAGTTCAGTTTGTGGAGAATAAGGGCGCTAAGATCTATCAGCGAGTCTATTGCTTGTTTGACGAGCTGGACGAAACGATTAAGCACCTCAAAACCCAAATCAAAAATACTCCGGATGACTCCTATGTTGAGGTTGTTCTCAAACAGTCTAGCCGATATCGATCGGCTCTGGATAAAGAACTTAAAGGCTGGTATCGACTAATCTTCAACATCGTTGAAGAAGACAATAAAGACAAGAAAGAATCCGGGAAGTCTAAAACAGAAAGAAAGTACGTCCCCATCGTCATTACGCCGTCTACCGTTGAGGATTTGATGTTCAACGCGTTGGATTCCAAGGTGGATGACCCGGCGATTAAACTTCTTTCTCTCAAACTCTTGAAAGAAATGGTTCAGCATGTCAAGTAGCTTAGCGGATCGGGTAAAAAGCACATGGCCTGTCTCTATTGGCACCAGCCTGGCCATCGAGTCGATTGCGGTTGGACCGAACAAGAGTTATGACAACGCCCGAGTACCACCACAGCAAATAGACCTGCGCAAATACGAACAGGTCTGGGTGAGTCTATATACCTTGTATAGAAATATCGTGTCCAGCTCACCCGAAAGGGGAGCTGAGAACCACACGCCAATGGAAGTTGCTGATGTCCTATCGGCTGAGATCAGCATCATCGACCAGATTTTCTCGGATCTCTCGAAGAAAAGAGTCAAGTGCGTTTTCTATCTTTGCAACTACGATGGTTTGAAGAAGCGATTTCCTCATGCCAAAATGCGTGAAGAGAATAGCGCAAAACAAAAGAGTTCGGCGGAACACTTTGCTCGGACCATGGAGTTGTTGATTCGTGGTGCTGAAAATCTGGATCAGGAAATCCGGATATTTGAAGGAGAGCTCTTCTCAGAAAAGAAGAGGACCATCATTTTGACAAGCGTGTGCTACGATTTGTTGAGTGAACCTAACTTCGGATCAGGGAATCTTCATCTTCTAGAGACCTACACAGGTAAGCTGAAAACGAAACCAACGTGGTACACGAAGTTCTCTTCGAGCCAGGCGACAGCGCAGATTCCTTTCAACACGCTGTTTCTTCAGGTCTTCGGAGATTCGATGCTTTTCCAGCCGGCCCCCATCTCGGTCAGATTGACATGCGTTAATTTAGCGGCTCAGCATAATTGGTCCTACCTCACCACGATGGATCGGGTGAGGCTTTGCATCGGTTTGCTGCGATCTCAGGATCAAAAAGCCAAAGACTTTTTAGAGTTATTGCTTGGTAAGCTCTAAAAATAAACCACCACCAGCAATCCTGTGTCACACAACCCTGGAGAAATTCCAATCATGGCGAATCCACCCAAAGCACTGACGCTGCTCAGCCAGCGCGAACTTTCCCAATCGGCAGCAAATCCCACGGTCAAAGGGAAGTTCGCCACGCTGCGCTGGAAGATCGAGCGAAACAATCCGGTACTGGAAGTGGCCACCAACGATCCGGCAAAGATGAACAAGGAAGGCAACTTTGGCAAGATCAAAGTCTCGCTGAATCTGTTCACGGCTGCGCTGATCTGCGAAACCCTGATCGTCGCGGCAAATGCGAAAGAGCCGTTCCGTCGGATCATTCAGTGCTTCAATCACGAATGGATCAACAACCAACGCAACCAAGATCGCACGCACCTGCACGACATCATCATCAACCGAGACGATGGCGGCGTGGTGACGATGGCGGTCATCGCGAAGACCGGAAACTGGCCGACGATCAAATTCCCGATCGTTCTCCCCGACATGCGGTACCAGAAGTTCTGCAAGGCTGACGGCACTGCGGTGGACATCTCTGAGCTGACGCAGTCGTGCGCTCGAATCTACGGCAAGGTCATGCTGCCGGTGATCCAGCAACTGATGGTTCGTGACTATGAACCGCCGGCTCCTCCGGCAAATCGCGGCGGTGGCGGAGGCTATGGCCAGCGACAGTCCTATGGGCAACGCGACCAAGGTGGTGGCGGATATGGTGGCGGTGGTGGACGAAGCCAAACAGCAATCTCCAGTGATGATGGAGATGGGGATGACGACATTCCGTACTGAGACTACAAAGCTCTGAAGTAATGCATCCGACCAGTGGGGCAATAGCCCCCTGGTCAGGAGGCTTTATGATGAAAAAATTACAGCGATACATTATTGATTAGGTACAATCAGGAGATTCCGCATGGCAATGTTAGCAAGATTCGGCAACACTCAAGGAGCACGAGTATTTGCGATCGATCACGGCGACCGCGCCTGTGAGTTTGAAGGAGGTATCTACGAGAGACAAATCAAAGATGCCCCAGGGGCGGACAATCCGATTCGTCTTCTGAACGAATACTGGGAATATCTGGGACAGTACAGCCCGGAGAAGATCGAAAGGATCTTTGAAATATATCGGGTCATTCGAGGAATCTTCGACGACTACAACGATATCGATACGTTGCAGTATCGTTGTATTCCGCTGGTGTCTGAACTTCTGGACTTCCACGCTCCTGAAGACATGACTCGGTGGCTGATGACGAAGACCAACATCGTCATCCCAGCCGATCTGCAAGTCGAGTATGTCCACAATGACGAGAAGCCCGGTAGTCGAGACAAGACGTATCTGAGAGGAGACTATATCAAGCTGATCGGCATGTGCATGAGTCTGCGCTGCATGATTCCGGTGTGGTCACATTTCATCTGGCTGACCAAGGGAGATGCTGGAACGGATTGGAAGGAAGAAACGGCATTCCATCTGATCAGTCGGTCCTGCGTCTACAACTGCGAGGCCATGGTCAATCTTCGCAAGTACGCTCAAGAGATCGTCAACGCCGATCCAAACAACCTGGGACGAATCCTGAAGACCATTGGCACGGTGGACTATCCGGATTACATGGTGGCGTGCGTCTGCGTCAGTCGGTGCCCGGTGGTGAACATTTCCGGACACAATGGCCGGAACATCATCAGTATCATCTATCCGTACCTGAATCCGAGAAACTCCACAATGAACACGATGGGCCGAAACGGCAACGTCGTGGCAAAGAGGCTCGATGGTTCCGGTGGTGATGACGGTGGTGACGGCAGTCAAATTGAATGCTACAAGGTCAGCCATCCCATCACGGTGGGCGAGCAGCGAATGGGTGACTATCGCTTCAGCGACAAGCCGGCGATCCTGACGACGCTCACTGGTCTGTTCGGAAATACCGACGACTATGAGTTGTTCATGGAGATCTGGGAGGCTGCAGAGCCTTTCCGGAAAAAGAGCATTCTGCCGTGTCAGAGAGTGCTCGCAAGTTACGCATTGACCAAATGGGTGAGTCCAACAGCCATCGGCACCATGGGCCGTGACTCGGTCATCAACGCGCTTTGCATTTCAGCAATCCATTACCTCAAGATGGATTTGCCGGACATCGCAGTGATCTGTACTGCCTGGAGCACGCAAAAAATGACCATCGGCTCGACGATGATTTCCGGTGCAGACGCACGACTGCGCCTGTCGGCTGAAACCCAACAAGCTCTGCTGGCAAACTTCCCCAACCTGAGATCAGCCCCTAATAAACGAGAGGTAAAGCCCAGAAATGTAGCAATCGAAGCGCTCCAACTTCTGGCCAGAGAACTGAGTCGTTGTGATTGGGCCATCACGTTACCCAATCGTCTTTTGCCCGAAAGACTCAAGACGGCGACTTACATGTCCGCTCCACCGGACATTTCCTCCAGACTGGCTAGAATTCTCCTGTCCCTGTAACTACAACGAAGCAAACCAACATGTACCCGAACCAAATCAAAATCGCCCGCATCATTCTGGCCCCCACCGGTACCTACCAGGATCACTTTCAAACCCCGATCGCACTGGCGTTCACCCCTCAGTCCGACAGCGTGCTGTCGGAGATGATCGGTCGAGGCACTACGACGGCTAGTCAGGTAGCCCGGCAGCTCAGCGACAGCATCGGTCTGGCCCATCTGCCGCACGCCGGAGTGAGCATCACCAATTCCTGGGCTGAGCGGCGTATGCGCTTCATCATGGAGATTCATGTCGAAGGACAACATGCCGGCACGAGCATCGAATACGTGATGGGTTGGACCTCGCACGTTGGTGTCACACCCAACGGCTTCATCGACCAGAACATGACGATGGTGGTCAACAGTACGACCATGCTGCGCAACAGCATCAGCTTCGGCATGGATGGTCGCCGGCAAAACAACATCTTCGTGGCGGACAACTCCCACCTGCTCAGCAGCGGGATGAACGGACACGTTCCGATCGGACAACGCACGATTCGTCCTCAAGACGCGCTGGTGCTGGGCAACAACTCCCAGTTCCTGGACATGGGTGAGAACGTCATCGACGCACGTGGCCAACTCACCAACACGCCAGTCAAGACCGATCGCAGCAACGAGTCCCCGGCGCAATGGTTCGCGCAGTTCATCAACTCGTGGATGCAAGCATGTCAGTCCAATCGAAACGAGATGGACTACAGCCGAGAGGAGATGGTCGGTGCGGCCGTGGCGCAAACCGACGACAACTGGGTCGCCAACGATCCGTTCCTCGTGACGATCCGAGACCATAGTCAAACGCGAGGTAGCAGTTTCACCTGGGGAGATCTCCTCACCATCGACCCGAGTATCGTGCAGCGCGTCAGCATCATTCCGTGCAGCACTGATGTGTATCAAACCCTCAGCACGCGTGGGGGTGCGGCCAACTGGGACGACGGAACGACGGAGAACTACATCGCTCGTGTGATCGCCAACACCATTCCTGGGTTGATGCTGGCGTGTAACTACCAGTCGGTGACGTTCCAGTTCAACCACGTCGGGGAGTTCCTCTACTCCAACCTGTCGAGTCTGACCAATCAGGACATCAAGATCAATGCTGAAAAGCTGAAGAATCGAATCCTGAGTGAGATTCTCCCGCTGATCAGCCCACAGCAGTCGGTCGGGTTTGTGGCCGTCTGCGCACTGGATGCCTACGGTGAATCTATCGTGGACGTGACCCTGGGCAATGACACGATGCGTTACGTCAGCGCCGGCTTCGCTGATGCCCTGTTCTCGACTCTGATGAGCACCAATCAGGAACACATCGTGGGCCTGGCACTCGGACTCGGACGAACCATGGACCGCGTGGCCAGCTACTACTGCCCCTCCATGGCCAACAATCAAGCCTCCATGGGTGCCTTCTCTCCTTCGATGGAGTATTGAAGACCCGATTCATTCAGACGCTTGCGTCTGATCCCACATGGCGCTCCATCTCGAGCGCCTTTTTGAGACAGCCATGTACGATCAAAAAGCATTGAAATTCCTCCGGGATATTCTACCCCTGGGTTCCATGATCGTCACCCCAGGTGAAACCATTGACGCGCAAATCGGCAATGAGCGCGTTCAGATCTTGGTGGAAGGTCGCAAGATCATTCTGCCGGAAGAGCGTTACAACTCTTTGAGCACAGCGGAACGCGAGCAGTTTCACGTGTTCCTGCCGCTCCAGGAAAGCTCCGCTGTCGTCGCGGTTTCGAAAGCCACGGAAAAATGGATTCGAAACTGCGTGGTCACCATCAACCTGAAGACCATCGGTCTGATTGGCGACCTGCTGCGAATCGCGCACAGCCGCTACGTCAACGACGCCCCGATCCAGTTCGCACCGCTGCTGGTTGCTCTCAATGAGTGCGACCCCAACAAATCCAAGGTCAAGAAGGGAAAAGAAGGGGAGGTCGAAACGATCTCCCATAGCTGGATCGACAAGTGGGGGCAACTGAGTCGCAAGTTCACCGACAGCCAGTGGACTGCGGCTAACAGTCTGGTTTGGGGATTCTCCAAACGAAACGCTCGCGTGGATAACGTGAGCTACCTGCGCGCCTTCGTCACAACTTTCCCGCTCTACGAAGAGTTGGTGCTGGCTGAGACGCGGGAAAAGAAGGAGGTGTATGGGATCACCATTCCTTCGGCGCTGCGACGCACGATCCGGCAGATCTTCGAGGTGCTTTTCCCGAACCTGAACAAGGAAGGGGAGTATCTGTTCCGAACGAACTCCCATCATGCTCCGGTTCTGATCGTCTGCTTGCAGGCGATGCACAAGCTGTACTCGAAGATCAATGAGCTGATCGAGAGCGACTTCTACCAGAACACCATGCGTGCCCTGGGTGAAGATCCGGTTGAACCCATGAGCATGGAGTGGACAACCTGGTACTCGAATATCGAGCAGAACCTGGCAGACATCTCCAGCAAGATGGGTGTCAGCGTGGTGACCGCGAGCCAATCCGCGCAGGCTCGAAGCATTCCGGTCCCTGAAGTGAGCGTTCCTGTTGTTGTCCCGCCCCTGCAACAACAAGCTCAGATCACACCTCCGAGCCTTCCAATGAACCCGACCCAACCGGTGACCACCCCTGGGGTTCGTCGTATCGCAACGATCGATGGCGGATGGCGAGAAATTCAGGAAATCCGACCGGTAACGCCTGGCATTCCAATCGGGGTTCAGGACCAAGGACCGGCCAATCTGGGAAGTTCGTTGCTGGTCAAACGTGCAGAGCAGGCCCAGGTACAAGCCGTCATGCCGGGCGTGGATTGGACTGATCTGACCGAGACGTTCATGCTTCCCCTGAATGCGCGGCAGGTCATTCAGGTACCGATTGAGCAAGCCGTTGCCCTGATGCAGCAAGGCAGTACGGTGTTCAACCGAATGGGGCTGCCGATCGAGATCGCACAAGGAAGAATCGGTTTGATCTTTCGTGTTCGACCTGACGCACTCAAGGTCTATCAGGAAAGGATGGCGGCAGCTCAGCAGCAGCAGAATCTTTTCCCAGCACCGGCGTCCGGCTTCGGCGGAGGTGGTGGAGGCTTCGGGGCGGCAAACCCACTGGTGGCCAGCAATCCCTTCTCCTTCGCAAGCGCAAACCAAGTGGGGATGATGCCTCAGCGAACACTCATCAACAACCTGCCTCACTATTGAGTTGAAGTGGCAGAGATAACACCCGGCGAGCTTTCGCTCTGCCGGGTGTTATTTTTTTGTCAGATGCGATTACTCAAAGACGTTCGGTAATTTGTCAAGATTCGATTAACCTCTCGAACTGAGGGCACCAGGATCTCTTTGGTTTGCACCCCGAAATCAGCAGGTGATCGCATGAAACTAACCCGCATGATGGTCCAGTGGTATTGTGATTCGATCTTAGCTTCCCGACAATACCCGTAAAAGTCTCCACTGTAAATAATTGCTTTCTCCAAAGGAACCACTGCAGTTCTGGTCTCGGAAGAAGTTCGAAGGTAACTCAAATGAGCCTCTATCTCATTCATGAACCCCGGAGAGTAATAAAGATCTGGTCCCGAGGAGGTCATCCTGCTTAAGAAAGGCATCATGCTTGAAAATTCCCATTAAAATTAATACTGCTTTTGGCTAAATTTATAATCACACATTATAAATTTGACCACCTCAAGCGGTGTGTCTACCACGAAAGGTCTGCATAAAAATGATCAACATCGACGAACTGAGACATTGGGATTACAGCGCCTACCCTGCGAGTGAAGTAACTCGTGAGATGTTGGGGGTGGCTGGTTATAACCCTTTTGTCAATTACGACTCGGCCTCCCGTCAGCAGATGGGGGTCGTTCAGCGCGCCCAGACGCCTCCGGCTTCTGGCAGTGAAGTTCCAAGACTCATCACGGGGTTGGAGAGAGAGTTTGGGAAGTACACCCACAGCATTCGCATGCCTGCCGACGGCGTGGTGGTGGCCGTCATTCAACGCTATCCGGTACGTGTGGGGGAAAACAGTTTCAACGATGAGTCCATCGTCATCTATGAAGCCCCTGGCGGCGTCCTTGACAGCTTCATGATCCAACCCTACTGGCAGCGTCACCAGTTGGGTTATCGGTTCAAGCCCAAGCCTGAAGCTCTGAGGAAGCTCCAAGTAGGAAATCAGATTCCCGAGGGTACGATCTTCTACGACACGCCGAACATCGCTGATGATGGGACGCTCATGATCGGCAACAATGCGTGTGTAGCACGCATGACCATGCCGGGGGTGGCGGAAGACGGTGTGGTGGTTTCTGAGGAGTACCTGCAACGATTAGGGCTGACCACACTGGAGACGCGAGTCATCAATGTGTCTGGTACGGAAATCGCCAAGAACATGTACGGAGATGACAAGAACTACAAAGTCTTTCCTGACATTGGTGATCACATTCGAGACGATTCCATCTTGATGTGTGTCACGGAACTCGGCGACCCACTGCTGGCTCCGGCTCTGTCTTCTCCGAGAATGCTGCGCGATGTGGATTACCTGAACGACAAACCTACGACGGTGGGGGATTCGTCCGGTGTGGTTGTCTCCATTCGTGTGGATTACGACGGGTACTCGGATGTGGGTGCGGAGTACGACGCCCAACTGATGAAGTACAGTCGAGCTCTGAAGCAGTACATGCAGAAGATCATCGACGTGTATCTGGAGTTCAAGCGTCGGCGGGCTCAAGAAGGCCGTGAGCTGGAGTTGGGCAACCACTTCCACCAGATGGTGGTGGAGGCAATGGGGATCACGAACTACACGGGTTCGGGTCGTCCTGAGCGTCTGAGTCTTCAGCACAAAAAGAATCCGATCAAAGGGTTCCGCGTAGAGATTGTGGTGATGTATGAAAACATCACTCCCAACATTGGATTCAAACTGACTGAACCGGGTGGTGGAAAAGGCGTCATCTGTCAGCGAGTTCCTGCCTCTCACATGCCCCGAGATCAGTGGGGTCGAGTGGCTGACATCTGCATGGATCCGAACAGCACGTTTGCTCGGATGATTCCCAGTCAGTGGTTGAGTGCCTACTATCAAGACAGCCTCTTCCACTGCTTCCGGAATCTCAAGTCTCGACTGGGCATCAATCGCGACTTGACGAAGAAGGAGGCGCTCGACTACCTCAACCAAAAACCACGGGAAGAGGTCTACTCAGCAGCTTGGTACCTGCTGAAGTTCTATGCCATCGTGGCCAGTGAAATGCTGGAGTGGTTCAAAGACGCCGACGACACCAAGATCTACCACCACTTGGCTCAAGTCCTTCAGTACGGGATCTACCTGTACGTCCCGCCCGAGCATCGAATTCCTGGATTCGATGTGATCCGAGCCATCAAAAACTCGGAGTACCGCCCACCGAAAGGAGTGGTCACGTACATTGGGAATTCCGGTAAGCTCCGAACAACCAAAGTTCCCATCCGACTATCGACCATGGAGGTCCAACTGCTGGAGAAGATCGCCAACGACTGGAGTGCTATTCACACGCCGAGACTGCACTATACTGGGGTTCCAGCCCCAATGAATCCGGACGACAAGAGCCGAAGGGCTTTCCGGATTCAGGCAGTCAAGGGGTACGACGAAGCCGCCACGGCTTTGCTGCGGGCTGCGCTTGGGGCACATTACGTGGCGCGTCTGATGAACTTCAACAACAATCCCGACACTCTGATCAGTGCGGCCGATCAGATTCTTGGCTCGCCAACACCAGGACATTTCCACGACCTCACACCTGGAGATCCACACCTGGGTGGGGCACGACCCATTCGTCTGGTGAATCACATGTTTGCATGCATGGGGTTCGAAGTAGATTGGGCGGCAGCGCCTGCTCGGTAAAAGGAAATCGACAAGATGATTAGAATATCCGCAAGAAAACTTCTGCTTCGCGATTCAGAAGAGCTGTGGGAAAACCTTCGGGGTCGCTTCATTCTGGTTTACGACGATCGTGAGGTCGTCACGCACTGGAAGGAAGCCATTCTGTCGTGGTATGGCCTTCGACAATTCAAGGAGTATCCGCACGTCCCTGTGGTGAGTAGTTGTCATTGCACGAACTTCATGCCGACCGGCGGCGTGAGCGTATCGACGATGACTGAGATGTTGTGCCACGTGATCTTCCACATCTACGATCACAGCGCGCATCTGATTCGAGCGGATCATCCTGAGAACCGCTATAAGAATCGCTCGAAGTTCATGGAGCGGCTGTATCTGTTGATCTATCGGATCAACAACCGCGCCTACAACGAACTAATCATCAACCTGGAGGAGTTCGTCCACACCATCGACCCTGAAGACATTCTGGAGATCTTGGATCACGAAGGAATTCGAGAAGTCAAGAGAACGGCAGAGCCGACGGTTGAAGGGACCAATGAGATCTACAAGGTCATCACGGATGCGCTCAAGAACGATCCTGTGTTGAGGAAGAACGCCGCAGCCACGGCTGTTCGTCTGGGCACTGTCAATCTTCGTCAAGCGCTCCAGCTCTTCGGCCGACGAGGCTTCTTACCGGAAGTCAATGGACAGATCTTCCCCAATCCGATCAAGGGAGGGTTCTGCGATGGCTTCCGACTGCTGGTGGATGTCATCATGGAATCCTCAGCTTGTGCTACGGCACTGATGGCTGCCGGGGACGATCTCAGAACCTCACAGTACGGCGCTCGGCGTCTGTCGATCAATGCAGGGGTGGTCGAGAAGATTGTCGATGAGGATTGTGGATCCGGGGCTTATCTGCTATGGAAGGTGCGCGGAGATGTCCGACATTCTCCGACGCAGGTGACACCTGGAGATCTGAGGGGGTTGGCTGGCAAGTATTACCTGGACGATGACGGCCTCCTGAAGGTTGTTCGGAAAACAGACACGCACCTCATCGGGCGAACATTGAAGTTGCGTTCTCCCTTTACGGGTTGCGCCACGCGAGAACCTGGCGCCATCTGTGCGGTTTGCTTCGGTGAAGGCTACCTGCAAATCCCGGAGGGTACTGACATTGGTCCAACGGCCACCAACACCGTCACGGAAAAGTCAGCTCAGGAACTCCTCGGCAAGAAGCACGTCATTGCCTCCGAGGCCATGGAAGGTATTCGTCTCGACCAGTTCACCAAGAAGTTCTTCACGGCCGAGTACAACGGATCGGTCTACTTCATCAATCCAAAGATCATCAAACCTGGATTGAAGATGCGGATCACGGCACCACAAGTGTCCGGGCTTTCCGACATCCACTTGGAGAATGCGGTTCAGCGCATCAACATCTCGCGCGTCAGCTCCATCGTCAAGGTGGCGTTTGAACACATTGATCAGCACGGCGTCGTGACCATTGAAGACAACGTGAAGGTCAATGCGGCTAATCGCCAAGCCATGTTCACGCGAGAAGCTCTGGCCTATCTGCGTAACGACCACTACGAGAACATGGGGACGTTCGTCGAGATCGATCTGTCGGAATGGGATCCCGCACTCCCGTTCTTCCAGTTGGACAACCAGCAAGACAGCGCAAGCGATCGACTCAAGAAGATCATGTCGATCATCGAGGGAACGGTTGCTAAGAGTGAAGAGCGGTCGACACAAGACCCTGCAGATCTCTTGGCTGAGTTGTTCGACCTCCTCAACGAGCGACTTGGTATTAGCCTGGCTTTGCTGGAAGTGATCATGCTTTCGGTCATGGCGACGAATCCGAGTCTTGGAAACTACACCATCCCGAAGGAAGGAGACGAAAGGATTCCAACGGTTCTGGATACGGCGATTCAGAATCGCTCCGCTGCAGGCTATCTGTGCTACGAAGGCTTCAATAAGGGCGTGCAAAGCCCCGATAGGTTCCTGGTGGACCCGATAGGGAACCCCGCTTCGATCCCTGTCGATCACCCGCTGGACATGCTGATCAATCCACGGCAAGTGATTGATCACATGCGCCAAACAGGTAAGTTGGTTTAAGTAGCTGGGCAGCGTGGGGAGCAATCCTCGCGCTGCCTTTCCTTTATTTTTAATGCACATTGTTCTTAGTTCAGCAGACGGATCGTTTATAAACTAAGAACAATGGGGTATGTATTGAGGACGGACTTTATGCTGAAGCCAAATACCCTACCGACCTTGAAGGACCACCGCGCCTTCAAGTACATGACGATTTATGTTCGCTCTCATCACTTTCTGGTGAGAACCTTTGAGCCTCTTGGAAGAGAAATTTGCGGGATACTGTCTAGACAACTGATTCAATTCAAGGTCTTCAAAACGAAATGGGGAGACATGAAGCGAGAGGCAACAAAAGTATTTGCCTCAAGCAACGCCTCTCGAACGGAGTTCCGGTACCATATCAACCTGTTGCCGGAATTCAAGCTGATCCTCCAGAACCGGATTCGTGACCCTAAGCTCTACGATTTTGTCATCGAGCCGGAGTACACACCTGATTCGGTTAGCTTCACCATCCAGCCCCAGTGGAGTGACCGGGATTATCAAGTCCCGATCATCGAGTATTTAGCAAGCTCGCCCGTTCGGAGAAGGTTCTTATCCCTTCAGACCGGTAGAGGTAAAAGCTACTGCGCCATGAGGGCTTGTGCTATTCTCGGGCAGCGAGTAGCCATCTTCGTTCTGCCGAAATACGCTGACAAGTGGGCTAAGGACATTCAGCGAACCTACGAGTGTGGGAAAAACGACATTCTGATCATCGCTGGATCAAAAGGCTTGAAGGACTTGCTCAGGTTAAGGGCTCTGGGCAAGATGGAAGCCAAGATCCTCATCTTCAGCATCCCAACGGTGCGTGAGTGGTATGGTCTTTACGAGAAGTACGGTAAAGCCCTCAAGGAGCTTGGCTACGAATGCTACCCTGAAGATCTGCTGAAGTTCCTTGGTGTTGGTGTACGCATCACAGATGAAGCGCATGAGCATTTCCATGCAAACACCAAGGTCGACTTCTACACGCACTGCCCCGTGTCAATTGGGCTCTCGGCCACACTGTTCAACCTGGATCAATTCACGGAGAGAATGTACCGGATCATGTATCCGCCCTCCGAGAGATGTCCTGAGTTAGAGCTGATCCGGTACATCGATGCTTTCTCTGTTTCCTACCGGTGGAAATATCCCGAAGAGATCAAAATCTCTGAGACGGGACAGTCGATGTATTCCAACAATGCCGTGGAGTATTGGACGCTCAAACATCCAAAACTACTGAAAGGATGGCTGGAGTATGTGGTCTGGATCGTAGAGCACGGATATGCCAAAAGCAAAAGGAAAAACAGGAAGATGCTCCTGTACTTTTGGCGCGGAGACATGATCGATGCGGTAGTGAAATGCCTTGAAGGGAAATACCCCGATCGCAAAGTCCAGAAGTACATGAGCGAGGAAACTCTGGATCAGCTTTTGGACTGCGACATTGGGGTAACGACCTATGGATCGGCTGGAGCGGCACTGGACATCCCGGATCTGACTGACGTGGCAATGTTTGTTGGTATTCGCAGTCAGCAATATCTGGTGCAGTTGTCTGGACGATTGCGAGAACTGAGGACTCCTGGAGAAGATAATCAGACACGGTTTTACTACGCGGTTTGTTTGAACCAGGAAAAGAGCATGTCCTTTCACGCGAGCAATTATGAGTTATTAAAGCTCAGGGCCAAGACGGTTAATTGCTTGGACAGTGGAATAGTCATTGGCTAACAAAGTACAGGACTACCAGTAGAGCTTTCGCTCTACTGGTAGTCCTGTATGATTTATTCCAGTTTTTTACAAGCATATATAACCAACGTGAATCGAAGACAATCTCGTCTTGCATGCTTGTAAACCGGAAAGAAATTGGAATGCTTCCATCAACTTCGTATCCGTACTACGATCGACACGGATTGCCCGTGATCCTGGGTCGTTCTTGGATAGATCAGATCGTAGCAGAAACAGACACCGGAATAGAAGGCGTTGTCAAATACGTTGATCTGTTCAACATCGTAACTTTCGTACCATTGAAAGGGTCAGTCTATTGGGATGCTCCTCGTTGGATTCGTACCTACAAAGAACTTTACCTTCTCCATCGCTTAGCGAAGCAATACGAAGCGGAACAGGCGAGGGCCCTTGCTGAGGAAGACTCCTGACCGTTCTCGGTATAACGCCTGACCTCGCGGTCAGGCGTAAGAAGATCGAAAGATCTTTTTTTTTTACGTTATTTCCACATGCTGGTTGTATGTATCCGGCATGAGAATATTCAAAGGACACAGAACCGCGTATTCGATGTCTGAGATTCCTGAATACTGCAAGTAGTCGTGGCTAACTAGCCAGACCTGAGAGAACTCTCCTTGGTTAGCCAGTTCTGTAGCCAGAGCACCAAACTCCTCTCGATGTCCGTTGTCCAGGTTCCTACCTACCTCATCGAGGGTCAGTATGGTATCGCTGAATCCAAGCTCCCTCATCGCCGTAATCTTGAATGCTAGATTGAAGATTTCTCCCATGCCCTTGGAGCAATGAGAAACGTCATCAATTACGTCCATCTCCGCTCCACGCTCAACAGGGAACATGTAATCCAACTCAATGTCGTTAGGGTCTGACATTGCGCACGGGCGAATCTTCATCGGATACTTCCAAACTTTCCCGATGAAGTCATTCATTCCATCCAGGAAGTGCTCAATAAATCCAAAGAGCCCAGCGGCAATCAGTCCTTCGTTGGGAGATATCGCGCGCACGTTGGCTAGCCATGCTTTTTCCTGAAGTTCCAAATCCGCGATGTGTTGAGTCAGGGAGGAGATGATCGACTTTTGCTTTTCCGATTGGTGAATGACGGCTTCCTTACTGGCCAAGAGCATTCTTACTTCGCGGATCACGCCGTTCAGGATCGTCCTTCGAGTGCTTTCCAGCAGATCATCCTGGACCTCGTTAAGACTATCTACGCATTTTTGCAGTTCTACTCTGTGCTTCTCAATTGCAAGGATCGTTTGCATGGATTGAGAAACCTCATCTTTTCTTCTCTCCAACTTAACCAGCTTGGTAGTGTGTTTCTCAATCTCCGATGTTATTCTTTCCAAATCTTCGTAAAGTTCAGCCGTATTCGCAGGAAGTTCGGAGCATGAAAGCTCTTGAAGAATCTTGGACTTCTCTTGACACTCCGCATCCAGTTGGGTAATGGCGTGCCTGGTCTGTAGGTCTTTTTGTACCGACTCCAGCCTTTCAGAGCAAACCGAAGGGTCTTCAAATAAAAAGCCATCAGCTTTTACGAAATCCCAGTACGGGCCAAGCTCAGAGTGGTTTTTAAACAGTCTTGCGACCACCAGATACTTATTGATGTAGTCGGAGCATTCGTCCTGGAAACGCTCATGCTCCTGAATTTTCTTGGCAATCTCGGACAAAGAAACGACCAGTGAAGACTTGTCCTTTTCGTCCCGCTCCACTTGCTCACGACTGCTGGAGAACTTAAAACTGTACTGGCACTCAGGGCAAGTCACGTCAGAAACAGTAGCGTGCTCGGCAGCATGATTAAGTGCATGCTGTATTCTGCCCAGACGATCGTTCAGATCAGTTTGAATCACTCTCAGTCGGTTCAAGGTTTCTTTGACCTCACCCAGCGAGCGAGAGCCGTATTTACCATTTGGATTAACGGGCAGCTCTTGAAGTGCGAGGAAAACCGAAGATTTGATCGCCGAGAAGATGTCGAGAAGGTTCTCTACATTTGCTTGAGAATCTAGCTCAACATCTAAAAGACTGACGCTGAGTTTATTTCTTTCACGAATCGCTTCCATCAATCGGTTGGATAATGCGGTTAAGTTATTCTTCTCTATCTTTCTAGCCAGCTCGATTTTAGACTTTATTTTCTCAAGCTCAGTCGAATAGTTACTGACCGTGGTTTGGCTAATGGCTATTGCCCCGTGCAGTCGAAGCTGTAGTCTCCTGAGGCTTTCCGGCTTGGCGAAATCCGAACCCATTCGACGTTGCATCAGTCTCAGGTACCTCGATTTCAATTGCTCGAAGGAGGACAGCCTTTGTTGTCTGGTATAGGTGAGCTCTTGAATGGAGGAGTCCACCGGCATGGCACGACTGCTCAGCCATTCGTATTCTTTTTTAATCTGGGATACTTCCTGCAGTAGGCGATCGTAATCGTCGAAGCCCAAAATCTTTGAAGTTTCCTGAGTGAGCTTGATGCGCAGAATCTTCAAAGACCCCTGGGTATCTCTGAGTTTTTCCCTGAACTCGTTGAACAGACGCAGAGCGTAGCTGTAGTTCACGCGATCGAGTCGCATGAACCATTTCTTTCTTTGTTCTGGTTTAAGCTCAGTGAAATTAACGGATTCAAACAGAAGCTGGTGAACGTCCTGATCAATTCCAAAATGCTCGAAAACTAAATCTTTCTGACGAACGGAAGTTCCCCAATTGTTCAGCACCTCTCCGTCGACTTCAAAGTAATAGCGAGCGCCTGGCTGAAAGGCCAGCTTCAACACATAGTCTCGACCATTGTGGTCAAACATCTGTATCTTTCCACCGCATTCTTTGTCGTACCACTTGATGTTTGTTGGAGGATAAGGGGAAACTTCTCCCAGCAATCTAGATTTTCCGGACCCGTTGGTTCCGAGTACGCACTGATTCTTTTTGCTTGGAGTAATAACGAATTTATTGATAGCGTTGAGATCAAAACGCTTAAATCCAACGATCTCCATGTGTTTCAGTTTCATTTTTTATTGCTCCAATTAGCACACAACCCATGTAGTGATATGCTTAATTTACACCATAAGAGGAATTTATGCTGCCGGATGACCTTGCTTCCGCGTTGAGATTTTGGTCCGATGGCGTTGTTGCTCAGAATAAAAAACTGGGGTCCATGGTCATCGAAGTGATCCCATTGGAGAAGACACCGTATCTTGATAAGGATCTGTCGGCTACGCCGACTGTCGCTAAGACCACGGGCAAAGATGCGTTTGGAGGAGAATACAGCGTAGAAGCTGAGACTCGAGCAAGCATTCAAGCAACTTGGCTTCCTCTGGGGGGAAGCAACCGCATCACGGCACCAGATGTTCGTCGCGGAGAGCCGGTAAGTATTGTTCGCTTTGCGAATCAAGACAAATACTACTGGGTGACGACACTCTTAGGTCAAAAGCTGCGTAAGCTAGAGACGGTAATTTTCGCATTCAGCGGCACTAAAGACGAGAACGCCGAGGTTAGCCCTGAAACGCACTATTTCCTAGAGATAAGCACCCACCGGGGACAGGTCACTTTTCATACGAGTAAAGCCAACGGAGAGCCCTACTCGTATGATCTGCAAATTGATACAAAGAACGGAAAGTTTCATTTCCAAGACGACGTCTCTAATTCGGTCTACTTGAATTCGGCACAAGCTCGACTCAAGATGAGGAATACGAATGGGGCGTTCTTTGACATGTTAGCGGATGACATTACGATATCCGCGCCAAACAGAATCACGGTTAATTGTAAAGAGTACGTTTGCTCTGCCTCCAGCTCTTATCAGGTAACAACGCAAGCATATACCGTTTCCAGCGGAACGGTAGGCTACAATTCTAGCGGAGCTTTCAGTATTGGTGCCAATGGCTTCTCGGTCGAGGGTGGAAGCTACGCAACGATCATGTCGATGAACACTATTGTGGAGTAATGATGGCCAGAAGAATCGCAGTCTTAGGGGATACGAGCAGCCATGGTGGCTCAGTTATTTCTGCCGGAGGTAAGTTTAGAATCGGTGGCAAATGGGTAGTGGTAGATGGTGACGCTCACGCATGTCCGAAAAGACATCACGGAATCACCCCGATTTCTGGAACTGGTTCCGTTAAGAGTGGTGGCCGACGAGCGGTAGTAGATGGCGATTCTGCGGCTTGTGGGGCCTCCATTAACGCTAGTAGTAGCGTGGGTACCAAATAGTCATTATAATCCACCACAGGAGCCTTGAGGGGCCCTGTGGTGGATTATGTGCTTGATTTAATTGAAGTCTTTCCCAATCTCCAAAAAGCAAGCCCGAGAAAGCGTCGTGGCGCGTTGAGGATCTCTTGCGTCTGAATAGCTGATCAGGTTTTTCAAATTGGAACTGTGATAAGCTCGCTTTTGATCGTAAGCATCTTTACACCAAAGGGTGTATTTCCCGAACTCGGAGGTTTTCCAATACTCAGGCATCCTCCCGCTTCCGGTCACGATTGGCCATTTAGGATCTACCTGGGTGAGATACTGATTCGGGATCCCCACGTTGCGAAGATGGTGAGTGCACGAATACAGATGTTTGGCATTCACGATCACGGCAAAAGACTGACTGAGCTTCAGGTACTTTGTCAAGAAAGCATCCGAAGTAATCTGAGCCATCGAAAACTGAGAGGGGTTGTGAGGGGAGCTGACCAATCCCAACTCACTAAAGTCCAGGAACTGACTAGCCTCATACAGCCGATCGAGCAGTTGATAGTTCTGAACATCCCACGCAAAGGTGTTTGGAGAGACGCGTCGGATACTTGCAGAGTCCGGCAGAATCAAATACCCACCGATAACAAAGATCACTTGCTTGTCGCTCAGATCCCGATCGAAATGGATATACGTCGACAACGCCATCGGTTCAGGATTAGATCCCTTGACGATATTTTCATCTTGGATCTTCACGTACTCGATTTCTCCGACGTTGAAGAAAGAAAGAATCCCGCACTGATTCTGACCACATCTACGGTTGCTCTTCATAGCGTCTTTCACCACGACGCCATTAATTTTGTCTGTTCCGATATAGTGCCAAAATCCGTTAATTGACACCATGCAGTTCTTGACAAAAGACTCGTAGTCTGAAGGAGGTTGACTGCGCGTCAGCAAAAGGTCATCAAGAAGCTCTGCAGCTCCAGTAACTCCGTAAATAGGCGAGTACGGATAGGCGGTGTAGTTCACCGCGAATGCATCCGAGTAACGGCAAGTCTTTACTTCGAAATTGGGTTTGTCGCACGTGACCAAAGAAGACGACCCTAAATCGATCAGCAGCTCGTCAAAGCGCTTACCGTATTGAGAGTAAATCGGAAGGAATTGATTAACGTCGATAAATTCCGGGGTACTGTCGCCGTACTGTACTTGAGCGTAGATAGCCCGAAATCGTTCGAACAACATTCTCACCGTAAAAGAATTTACGTCGATGGTTTGCCAACGTTGGTCAATACCGCGGAGAATGCCTTTGAGTTCCAGGAGACGATACATGGCAGATGCCCTTTAAGAGAAAATTGGATTGGGTGGAAACGATCAAAATCCTATAGCCGACACTTACTTATAGGACCCGTCATGCCATTTAGTTATTCTTTTGATCAAACCGGGCAAGACCCGGCAAATAAAGTCACGGGAGAAACCCACATCATTACGGCGGTCAATCATCCTGACTTTCATCTGATTGTCCCGACCTATGGTCCGTTCTTTGCCAACGACTCTTTCAAGGCATTTTACCGGGAAGCGGGAGGAGCCTCCCGACCACTGGCCGAAGGGGTTGATTTCCACTTCGGTCACGACTTTATCGAAGCTCGAGAATCTCTGAAGCTTCCTGTGTCGGCAAGCATCGTTTTGCTGAATCGGGATTTGGCCGGAGAAATCGTCACGAACTACCAGGCATTGGGTGGCAAATGGTCGATCAACCCTTTGGCTATTCAGCAAGCGCTGATTGACAAGCTTCGAAATCCTCGAGTGATTTCATACGAGCAGATCGCCAATCTGCCTGAACGCTTTCCGGTCATCAATCACCCACTGAACATTGAAGATGTTCATGGCATGGCTGAGATTCGGGACATGATTCTGAAGGTGGCTGAAGCCATCACGAACAAGGTTGTCAGTGGTTCCGGTACTCCGTTCAATCTGGAAGTCCGCCCTTTCACCAAAAAATCTATCGGATTGGGATCGGTGGTAAACGCTGGTTTTGCGTCGGATGAAACCAGTCGTCTTGGGGAGGCTCTGAACCTTTATTTGAATCCTCGTGGCGGACGACTGGTTGCTGAAAAGGTCGTCGCTCTGTTCTTTGACAAGTACCTCAAGGACACTTTTTCAAATGTTCCGCCGAGTGCCGGTACTTGGACCACGGGGCAGTACGTTTACTGTACCAATCCGACAGTGAAAGATTTTCCTCCCAGTCATCCGATGTACGGAGTGAAATATCGCGTCCGAGGATGGAAGAGACTCACCAATGGAAGCACGCACGTTCTTGAAACTGATTGGATGACGGATCCGATGATTCTGATCTGACAGCAGCATACCCCACCATCTAGGAGAACATCCTAGATGGTGGGGTATGTGTGTTTCAAGCTGCTCGAAGTTTCTCTAATTCGGCATCTAACCTTTCTTTCTCTTCTTTGTCTTTCTTTATCGCATCTTGGAGCTTTCTTTGACCATATTGGATAATCAAAGAGACTTCAAGACTCGAGCGCTTTAGAAACTTATCTATATCCAGGCCCGTGAGGTCCTTGATTTTCAACTCGTCGTAAAGCTTCAGGAGAGAAGAAAAGCGATCGAAGGGGTCAGGGTTTTCACTGTCATGATACTCGATGCCGACCAGAGGTCTGGCGTAAGAATCCCCTAACTCCGCTTCTTTGATTGCTTGACCCACGTGATCAAAAACTCCGAAGTCTTGCTGATACGCCTCGGTCAGATAACGGTGTGCGGTTACGCGATCCTCCGCCACTACTGAATCTAAGACGTATTGCAAGTAAGGTCTTGGGGTTTTATCCGGGTTCAACGGATCTTTCTTCCAAGGGTTCTCTTCGAAGTCTGGATCTAGTACATGGATCAGCGACGACGAATTCGGGGAATCTTGCCTTCGAGCAGCGAGAAAAAAACCCGGTTCAGATCGATAGGAATGATGTTGGGGAACGCATCACCTTCCTTGGCGAGCTTCTGGGGTTTCTTGCACTCCGTGCAAGTGAATGTCCACGTACCCACTACCGCGACCAGGGAGTCATTCTTGAACTCCTTCATGGCCTTGAAATACATCTCTCGCAGATCGTCGTCGGCCGAGAGTCGCGGCAGCAGGGTTTCAGTGATCTGCTCACGATCCGTGACGCTGGCCTGCTTGAGAGCGATGCGTTCGACGAAATGAGAGAACTGACACATCGCGGTGGCTTGCGATTGCGTGTACAGGAAACCGTTGCGGCGCTCGATGCTCTCCACGACTGCGTTTCCATAGGCTTCCACCAGTGACTCCACCCACTGGTTGCTTTCTTGGAAGTAGCGTTCCAGGTTGCTCGGGGCCAGGATGATCTGCAGACCGGTCTTGTCGTAGGTCAGAGTGTTGGCCGTGCGCACCTGGAATTCGTCCTGGTACGCCTTCAGATCCGCCGGAGTCATGCTGTTGGGAGCACGCTTCCACCAGTGACTGCGCTGCCATGGCGTGAAGCGACTCCGATCGACGTGGATCTGATAAGCCATGTCTGCCGTGATCTTTTCCTCGTGAGTGCACTTCAGGGGATCCACGATGCAGTACCGGCGGTACTGGTATCCTCGCGGATAGATCACCGAGATCAGCGCCGCCTTCAGGAGAGGAAGATCGAAGACCGAGATGTATTTGGTGTACGACTCGCCAGCCGGAAGAGCCAGGGAGCTGGAGTGGATACAACGGCTGAGGATGAAGTTGACGATTGCTTCATCCACATAGGCCGTGTTCGAAGAGAAGGCCAGACCGTAGGTTTGACGACCCAGTTCGATTTTTTGATCGTGGATGACCCGGTACAGATCGACCACCTCACCTTCGTCTGGCGTACGCAGTCGAAGCCAGAAGCCCGAGTGCCACAGCGGAAAGGACTTGGTGACGATGCTGCGCTGACCTTCCAGAATGAGGGAAGCCGCGATCTCCGGATTCACCGAGTCAGTACGCTTTCGCGTCGGCTCCGAAACACCGATCTCTCCGTTTTCATGCTGGAGAGTTTTCGACCAGTCGGCGCCTTCGCGCTCCACCGCACCCACGAAGTCTTGCTCGTACGTCAGGATTTTGATGGACTCTTTGACCCCATCCATCCAACGCCGAGCGCTGTCACCCTTGAAGTCTTCGTTGGGGACACGGCTGGCGAAATCGTTGATCTGACTGTACGTGCCAGAAGGCATCGCAATGTCTTCGAGGTACTCGACGAATTGGGTGTTCAGCACATGTCCCGGCTGGGGTTCAGGTGCTTGGTCGTAGTCGAACTCGTCGATCGGTTCTTGGCTGGGGTTCAGTTCTTCGCTCATGGAGTTGGTCCGAGTGGGTGGATTAACGGGCCGTCATTTCGACGATCTGATCGTGCAGGGGAACCACGTTCTTTTGGAAATATTCGAACAGGATCATCGCGTTGGAGTACACCTCCATTGCTTTGGCGTTTTCTTCCAGGCCATTGACGAGGCCCGTGCGCCCTTGAACCTGAGATTGGAGCTGTTGGTTCTGAAGGCGAAGCCGCTGGAAGTCCTGACTGATCGTGGTGACCAGGCGGGTGAGTTCAGCCACACTTTCATCCGTGCCGCCGGGACATCCGCGCTTGTGATATTCCGTCACGACGTGGCCGACGCTGGAAGCAGCCTCCTCCATCACGCCTTCGAATTGGGTCGTCACCGTGACGATGGTGGCCCAGTCGGTTTTCTGGTTATCGGGGATGTCGATCCCCGCTTCGCTCATGAAAGCATCGACTTGACCAAAAACGGTGTTTTCGTTCGGGTCCATTTGTCCGGTGGGGGAGACCGTGACGGAAATTTCAGACATGGGTGAGCCTTTATGAATTCGTGGAAAGTGTCCGATTTTATGATGAGTCTAAAATTCGGCTACAAATGATTGTAGCCCTAGTTAAAAATACGCCGTTATTCTTAGGCCCTCGGTCAAGAATAGCTAGCCCAAAATAACCCAACTGTAGAGGTTTGCATGCTGAGCAGCAATGAAGTATTTACTCTTTTAGTCAAAACCTGCAACGACCACCGTCCGATGCTCTACCGTCGCATGGAGGGTATTTTTGAAAAATACAACGTAACCGCGTGGTTGGAAATCATCGATCTGGCAATCATGAACCGAGAAAACCTCTCAGGGTCTGAAATGGCCGGGCTGATTTTCGAACAGCTCTCGATGATTGCGGACGATCTGTTCCAGGTCCAAGGCGTCAATCTTAACTCGGACGCTGAGATTCCGCTTTCGATCAAAGCGGAAATGCTCGAGGGGATGAACGCAATCACGACCTACGAGGACAAGCTCACGATGATGCGCCTGATGGAGTCCGACTCTTCGCCTGAGGAAAAGTACGCCGAGGCTTTGAGTTTGGTTTGTGCGGTTGACGTTGGCACCATGCTGAGCTATGTCGAGAGCGTGGAAGATCACTTCCCGACATTGGTTATCAATGCGCTTGCTTACGTTGAGGAGCAAGAGGCTCTCAAATCTTTCACGCCCATCATCGGTAGAATGAAGGACTTTATTTCTCGAGTGCTCAGTTTAGGCGATCACCCGCTGCTGAAGTATTTAGATCAGAACACCACCATCGGACTGGAGTTTTCTCAGTACGTGGAAATGGAGAAAGTCAATGGGTTGTTCTCCGGCGATTTGTTAGAAGATACTCCGGCGCGAGAGGCTGCCGTTTCTTTGGTTCTTTTGGCATGCTTGAGCAAAGACGGTTTCCAGAATCCTCAAGTCACAGTCCAAGACTATATCTTCAAGGAGTTCAAGGACACTCAGATTGCTACGAAGCTCTGCGTGTTCATGAATGAGGTTTTGGCTCAACTCAATCGTGGCTAATCATGATCGTCGAAGAATACTTTATCAAAGCCTGCCAGGCGGGAATGTACCGCGTCGCTGATTGGGTTATCTCTGTATTCAGCATGACCTCTGGTGATCCCGAAGTCATTGAGCCTTACGCTCTGGTGTCCGATCCAACGGGGTATTATTATTTTGACGAGAACCTGGTCAAACAAAAGATCGTCGGCTCTATCGCTACCAAACCTCTCTTGGAAGTGAATGAAGAGCTGATGATCAAGCCTGGGGACATTCCCAATCTACAGCAGGAGATCCGGACGACTTACGGCAACCTACTGGGAAATTGGATTGTTCTTGTTTACGGACTTGGTTCTCGGATCCCCTACATCAACGACCGCATCAACATCAAAGCGGTCGAAGACCAGATTCTCAAGCGGTTTGAATCTGATCCTGAAAACGAAGAGGACCGAGACCCCGAGAAGATTTATGTTTCGGACTACCTCAACTACACCGACGGCGTTTTCTTCCTGACCGAAGTCACTCAAGTTTTCACGGTCGCCAACACGGAAAAGAACATCCTCCCTCCCGATGGGTTGAAAGAATATCGACAAAGCCTGCTGGACAAATACCGCAATGAGCTGGACAAGCCAGAAGTCGTCGCCATGATCGATCGATTGCTGATCGAGTTCGACGCCAGATGGCGGGGCAATGACGAAGGCAATAAATTCCTAGATGTTTCTGGGAAGGCCGTGAAAATGGTTCGCCGTCAGAAGTTCCTGATGGTGGGCAATGTAGGCGGCCTCGGGGAAGTCAAGGGCAGTGGCGGGTTTGTTGGAAAGAGTCTTTACGAAGGGATTGATACAGACAACTGGGAAGCGCTCAACGACACCCTGCGTGGTGGCTCCTACGGTCGTGGTCAAGAAACCATGTTGTCGGGCGTGGACGTGAAGTGGTTGGAGCGTATCTCCTCTGGTGTTCGAGTCATTGACGGTTTTTGCGGCACCAAAGTTGGTAGGCCGATGACCATCACAAAGGCTTTGATCCCTAAGATCGTTGGCTTCAGTGAAATTACCGCGCAGGGGCAAACACCGATCGACACCGAAGAGCAGGCTGGTACCTACTTGGGCAAGACCATCATGGTCAGCTCTCCGATGTTCTGTATCCAGGAGGGGATCGATCGTTGTGGTATTTGCATGGGTGCTCGTCTGAGAGCCGCTCCAGACGCGGCCTCAAAGTCCCTGTCAAACGAAGCCTCGATCATGATGAACATCTTCATGGCCAAGATGCACGGGACGGCGCTAGAGACCGTTCGGATGGATCCAGTCACCACGCTGTATTGATCTCTCAACGAAATGAGCAAATCTCACATTTACCAAGGTGTTGAGTACCTGGAGCTTGATGAATATCCAGGCTATGCAATCTCGGCTTCGGCCGAGGTGCTAAATCTGAGAACACTCAAGCTCCAGAAAACGCACGTCAAAACCAGAGTAACAAAAGGACAAGTCAAACCAGCGCATCACTTGGTTGCAATGACCATTTCCGGAAAGCGCTGCTGCGTTAGACTCGCCAGAATGTTCGCTTTAGCTTTCATTCCTCCACCTAAAGAGTTGGAGAATAAACGACTTGAGGTCTCGTACTTAGATCCAAACAATCTTTTCCCCACAAAAGAGACGGTTGAGTGGGTTTTGGTGAGTGCCCGGAACAATACACGAATGTGTGAGGTTCTCGATTCCGAAACAAAATCGCGTAAGGTTTACGCCAGCATAAAAGAGATGTGCCGCGATCAAGGAATCAGTCACCGCCAGCTTTATCCGCTACTGAGAGGTCACGAGAACGAGTGCCGTTTCTCTAGAGGAGTCAGGTCGATCATCGTACATCCGAGGGACAAGAAAATTCCCTTAAAATAATAATCCACTCGAATAGTCTGATTGACGAAAAGTCTATCCCATTAACATTGGAGAACACATCAACTATGGCCACCGCCAAACGACGAGCTCCATTCGTCACTGCCAACCCCAACGTCACGGCCGCACCAGTCGCAGCGCCCGCACCCAGCACCGAAGGATCGATCATGTCTGAAGAACCCCAAGCCGCAGTCGAAGAGACTGCACAACAACCGGCCGTTCCCGTGGAACTGACGATCGAAAAGATCGTTCTCGAACCCGAAGTGCAAGAACCCAAGGTCGAAGCCCAGGCCCCGGCGGAGGAGCCCAAGGTCGAAGTGGCTCCTCCCGCAGAACCGGAAGTTCCGGTGGAGAAGGCAGTCGATCTGAGCCCGTACACCCAGGGTCTCAAGCTCGATGAGGTTGCGATCAACGCCATCGAACAAGTCGTGGCACGAAAAGATTTCTCCGCCACTGCTCTGCTGTCCCAGATCCTCGACTACGCTCGCAAGATGGGGCGCAGTGGTGGCCTCAGCCCGGAACGCGCTGCACAGGAGCAAGCTGCACTGTATCGCACGCTGATCAACCTGATCCGTCTCGAAAATGGGGATTCGTATCGCCGGCTGATCAATCTGACGGTCTACCTCTTCAAGATCCTGGGTCGCTCGGGTGATGTCTTCTGTGACACGATGGTGATGCGGTACACCGAGAACGTTCCGCTCGGTCATGGCGATCTGCGCGCCTGGGGAAACCTGATCAACCTGCTGCGCCTGTGTGCTGACGAATCGGATCGTGCCGTCCGCCGTCGCAGCTTCAGCATCGACCGTGCACTCGCGCATCTCACCGATGCAGATCGTGCTCGACTGAACACCGCGCTGATGTAAATCACGCAATACACCCTACCTTCGGCCTAACGGTACCGAAGGTAGGGTGTATGATGTTAAAACCACATTCCAATTATTTTCAGTCACATATAACCAATGTGAATCGAGTACAAATCGTGTATTTGGTCACCACCCTCCTGATAGAAGGATTTCCCCCATGTTCGCTTCCCTCACCCCGACCCAGAAGAAAGTTGCCGTTGGCGTCGCCGTTGGCGTTGTTGCTGGTGCTGCTCTCTGGTTCTTCGGCAAGGACGCCGCCGAAGCGGTCAAGGGCATGATCGCCCCGGACGCTGAAGCGCCTCCGGCTGATGCCGCCCCGACCGAAACGCCCGCACCGGAAGCTCCCGCAGCTTCCGCGTAAAGCATGAGCCCCAAGTGGGCTCATGCAAATAAGCCACCCTAGCAGGTGGCTTATTTTTTTTTGTTCAGGCGTTCTCTCTGGCCAAGAGATAGTCCCGAAGAACTTCAAGAGTCGAGGGGAAGTTCAGCATTTCTTCACAGAACTGATTGGCGTTCACGTGACCACCACTGAGATTGATCGTATTTCTACGGACCACCTCATCCCGGTGGCCTTCCACCGAAATCAATTCCTTACGGGTTGTTCTCTTAGACGTACCCGCCACGTAGTCGTTCGTAGGGTATGCCCCCTCAACGTCCAGATCGGCTGAATTTGGCCGAATGTTCGTCCTCAAATTTGGATTCTCTTCGATGCATTGAAGACCATTGTCGAGAATGTTTTCTGCTTCTAGTGCAGTAATCCAACCCTTAGGACTGACCGTGAGTTCATCGTCTTCCGTCTTGACCTCTGAGCCCGTGGTTCCGACCACTGCGTTCTTTTCTCTCAGCAAGAACACGTGGTGGCGATCAACCGTCCGACGCGGCTGCGAGGTCATCTTTGAGAAATCAGAGATAGCCGCAAACGTCGGAATGGACAGTGCCAAATCCATCGTCTTCTGATCCATCAGGATCATGCCGTACGAGTCAAACAGGTGGTATGCAATGTAGTCCAGCGGAAGCTTAGACTGCATGAATTTGTGCCAATCCAGGCCATCCAAATGCTCAGCTTGAGGATGTCTGATTTTACCGCGACCGATGGTTTTCTTCAGCAGGTGGTCAAGAGAATAGCTAGTCTCTTCTTTACCACCTTCACGAGCACGTCGGTATGCCCCACCCGAACACATCCAGTAAAATGTAGCAGGGCAGTCGACCGTGTGCCATCGATCAGTCCACTTATATGTCATCACACGACCAGAAGCCGTGACCTTCTTAGCCGGGCCGATCTTGAATTGGAAACGACGACGATTCTTAGGAATGCTTGGATCGCAGAAAATATCAGCGGGATCAACACCGGCTCGCTCACATGCGGCAATCATCTTCTCCATGTCGAAGAGAAGGTTGTGCGTCGCCACAAAGTCGGGCATCCACTCATGGAGTTTATTGACACACCTGCGAACGGCCTCGATCTCAGAGTCGACAATCTCGATCTCTAGCTTGACGTTGGCCTTCTTGAAATCCTCACCCAAATACTCATTAACCACCTTGTAGATCTTAGGCAAGGGATCCAGCATTCCCTGCAAGAAAGAAACATCTACCGCGCAATACATTTTGTCGTGCATGCAAACGTTCTGCATGAGGATTCGACCATGCCCGTGAATAACGTCAGTTTCTGTGTCTGATGCACAGTAGGTGTACGGCGTGAGAACATCATGCTTAGCTTTGTAATCTGCTTTGATCAAGGCAGTGGAGCTAATGTCTGTGCCGAAGAGATACGGGCTGTTGTTGAGCTCTCTGAGCGATCCTCGGAACCAAGGGGTCTTCAAAGAGTTCGCCGCATTACGAACCAAATCAGTTTGCGTCGTGCTGAACTCAACGCACTTGTCTTTCTCGATCCACTCTCTTTTTTGTTTGAACGTTCGGTGTCCTTGCTTGACTACCCAGTAAGGTCTTTGATAGTCATAGACGATCTCTTTCTCAGGCACACGCGTACCGTCAGGTAAATGCCTTACCTTCTTCACAAAGTGCATGTCCCGATGAACACCATCACCGGGGATGTGAAACGCAAATCTACACTCAACAGGAAGGTCGTTATTGGTTACTTCAGCCATGGTGCTTGTTCGTTGTTGGTTAGAGGGTGTTTAGACTTGAATCTTTTGATTACTCTGAAGTCAGAAGTCAGACAGACGACTGTGTAGAGAATGTTCGGGTCCCCTCACACGTTATTGTGTTTGTGGGTTATTTTTCTAGTCTTTCTTGGGTGTTCTGTGTATACTCTTCGTACTCTGGCTGCTTCGAATGAAGCCATTGCCTACCAAACCGATAGCTTCTTTCGCGCTCTGACTGAAGCTTTCCAAGACATTTATGCCAATAAAGGCAGCATCAGTAAGGACAAGTTGGAGTTCTTCAAGGACGACCGGGTTCAGAGACTGGCGCAAATCATCGATACCTATACCAATCTCAAAGTGGATATGAAGGAGGGGGATTTTGCGTGTGTGCCCAATCGAATGGCGGATGGGAGTGTTATCGGGCCGAAGGACGATAGATGGATCATGCAAATAGCAACTCGACTGGTTCCTTTCTTAGGGAAGAACGAAGCAGTCGAACAAATCAAAGCGATAGGTAAGAATTTCGTAGTGGGTCATGTGGATTTGAAAAATGCCAAAGTCCGAGGCGTGTTCTCCGAGATCATTTCTCTTCTTTTTTTCCCTCGAGATGCGCTAACTAGCGGATACTTCACCCCAGAAGAATTAGCGGCCATTACTTTACACGAAGTGGGCCACCTCTTCACTCACATGGAGTACCTGGACCGGCTGATTGGAACCAACCAATCGATTGCTTGTCTGCTTCGTGTGCTCAACGACACCACTGACGATCAGGAACGTACGTTGATTTTCCACGAGTATGGCCGAGCCGTGGAGATGACCAAAGAAGACGAGGAAAAACTCGTAGGGGCCAAAGACCCCCTGACCATCACCATGATTGTGGCAAATCACTTCGAAGGAAAGATCAAGTCTGACTTCGGTCTCAGTGATTACGACAGCGTGAATAGTGAGTTTTTGGCCGATCAGTTTTCTACGCGCTGTGGCGCTGGGGTTCACATCGTCACTGGGCTGGACAAGTTGATGAAGTCCACCTACGGTGCTTACTACACGGATGGCGGTGTGGGAGAACACATTCCCCGGGCGTGGATTTTGCTGATTTTGGCGATGTGTGTCGGCATGTTGAAGATGGCTATTTTCATTGTCGCCATGGCCAATTTCCCCATCATTGGCGGTTTGATTGCCATCATGCTGATGGTGTTCGGAGCGGACAATACCGATACATACGACCGGGCTCATGAGCGATTTGACCGAGTGCGGCAACAAAACACGGAACGACTGAAAGACCGTGGTCTCGCGCCAGAACTCCGAAACGTTCTGATTTCTCAAAACGAGACCATTGACAAAATCAATGAAACTTGGCTGGATTCCAAGTTTGAAGCCGAACAGCCTGACTTCATTCAGGTTTTGGCAAAAATTATTCGTCCTAAGTATCGGGCCGAGAATGAATTCCGAATCTTGCAGATCCAACTGCAAGAGATCGCTTTCAATCGGATGTTCGACCGTGCTGCAAAGCTACGTCAGATTTAAAGAGATACAACCATGTCGAACAAACTAAGTTTGGAAATGATCGCTTTTCAGGCCGATGCATTCCACCGAGAGCTGACGAAAAAGATTTCTCAGATTCGCCAAAGCCGCAGAGAAATCTTTGGCTTAGGTCGGGATTGGGCCACCCACAGCCTCTTCCAAGAAATTGAGAAAATGGTCAAAGAAAGATTCGGCATCTTTCTGATCGTCTCAGATAACGAACAGATGGGCCCAGCCATCACAATGCCGTATCTGAGTCGAGGACATGTCTTTCACGAAAAGAGAAGTCGTTGGAGCGTGGGAGATGACGACAGTGAAAACTTCCGCAACAAAGATCAGCTTGTGAGCATCTTCCAGAAGCACCTTGCAGGCATCAATCAGAGAACAGCCTACGGAGAGATCGATTTCGAGAAAGCCAAGCTCACAGGGGTGTTTAACGACATCTGGAGCATCCTCTGGGTTCAGAAGTGGTTTGTCTTCCATCCCGATCTGACGGCGGCGGAAATCTCGGCGATTTGGCATCATGAGTTCGGTCACGTCTTCACCGGTTACGCTATGTTGGACCGAATGACCACGACCAACATGAACCTGAGTCTGCTCACGCATGCACTGAATGGGGCCGATCAAAAATCCAAAGAGATTTGCCTCACTTACGCTTCCGAGGTTTTGGAGCTGGATGACAAGGCACGCGACAATCTGATGAAGAGTAAAACTTCGGAAGAAATGGCGTTGATCCTTTTCGATGCAGACGGGAAGAAAGCCAAATCAGAACTCGGTATCAGCCCGTATGACCTCAACGCCTGCGAGTGGCTGGCCGACCAATTTGCTACTCGTTGTGGTTGCGGCAAGGATCTGATCACGGGTTTGGACAAACTGATGAAGTTCAGCTCTGGGTCGTCTATGGCTGAAGACGTGACGGTTTTCCTGTTCCTCAGTTTTATCACCATGGGGATCGCCGTTCCGCTGTATATTTTCTCTTGGGTTGCCAAAATCCTGAGTTTTGACAAACACAAGGAAGAGTACGACCGAGACAAATCTCGAATGATTCGCGTCATGCGCGATCAGATCGAACTGCTCAAGAATCAGAATCTTCCTCCCGAGGTGCGAAAGTCTGCACTTCTGGCCATCGGTGAGATCAACAAGATCCAACAGGTCTATACCGACAACGTCGGTATTCTGGAATCCATTGCTTTGTTCTTGAGAAAAGAATACCGCACCCAGAAAGACTTTGAAGTCTTGCAAAAATCACTGCATGATCTGGCAGCGAATGATCTCTTCGTGTCATCCGCTAAACTGAAATCTATCTGAAAGCATCGCCATGAACTTGAAAGTACAAGAATTTGCATCGTTCGTCCGTGAGAAGGTGAACTCGTCCGGCAATCAGCGTCAAGCCATTGCTGCAATTCTGGGTGTCTCCATCGGACTGTCCCTGAGTGTTCCGTCCTCCCAGACGGAACATATCCCTTCGGCCTGGGATCGCTCCCAGGCCAATGTCGCGGATCGATACATCTCGGTCTTCAACGAAGCGGCACCGATGGACATCGATGTGGCCCGAGAAATTGCTCGGGCTATTTGGATGACCCGAGCCACCGCTGCACAACCGGAGTCGCTACTCATCGTGAGTCCAAAGGGCGAATCGTCCTTTATGGAAAAGCTGTTCGGATACGAACAGTACCTTGGCAAGAACTACCAGGACTACCTTGAAAACAACAAGGAAATCTTCCTGGTTTGCATCAACCGCGCGCGCGGCCTGATTCCCACGCTCGACATTTCCTGAGAAGGCACTCCAGATGAGTTTGACTTCGATTGTTCGAATCTCCAAGCGTCCTTTCGTCAAGCGTCGCGATGACGGACTACTGGACGTCTCCGGACTGAGCAAAGCTCAGGTTCTCCAGACCCTCTACAACAGTTCTCGGGTAGACCCTGAGACCGTCGGAGTCCTGGTAGACAAGCCGCTCTCACTGGCTGAGGCCGAGCGATGCATCCAAGAGGCTGGAGATGATCTGGTGTTCTTGGTGTTGTTTACGAGATACGTGATGGCTGATCTCTCCGGGGATTTGCTTGATCCCAGCTCGTACGACGAAGCCAATGGACCCAATGCGGGTCGTCGAGCCATTGAATTGATTCGTCCTGCCGAAGTGGTTTGGAAGTAATCAAGCAACATACACCCACCCCCTATTCGCAGGGGGTGGGTGTATAGTTTATTCTTTTAGTTTTTCATCTTTTGGTACTGAGAATTTCCAAAGCTTTAACAAATTAAAAACTCCGGAGTGTCCCCATCATGGCAAATGCAAAAGACCTGCTTCAATCCAGTGAGGAAGTCATTGCCCACGCAATGCTTCAAATCGCTAAAGGCATTGAACAGACCGATCGACATCTGATCTCTGAGAAATTTGGCATCTTAAACGACGATCGCGCCGCTCGTTTAATTGATGTACACCAGCGCGTTTTCCTGATGGAAAACGACAAACATTACTTCTGGTCCGACTGCGAACATTTCGGACGAAAACAACTGGGAGAACACTACCACCTAGTCAAGAAAATCTTCCCCGAGGCGACCACCTACGAAGAAGGACTTGCATGGATTCAGAAAGAAAACGATAAGCGAAAGCACAAGGAAAGAATCGATTCAAACGAGGAGTTGGCACTTATCGTGTCCAGGAAGAAAAGGTGAGGGAGAAGCGGTGTTCAAACCTTAGCTTTTCCCCACCCCCGGACCTGAATGGAAAGTGCCTGCTCTTATGGCCTTAACTCCTATTGTAGAAGTTGGAAACAAGATGTGTCAATGCGATGACTTCACCACGATCAATGTTCCGGGGGGGATTGTCCTGCTCGTGGTGAACAATCAAGCTCTGTCGAATCCGGCCATTCGGCTGATGCTCGTCAACCACACGGTACTCCAAGTAACCGCCAACAGTACGGTCTTCATGAAAACGAAAATACCACCGAGCAAAACGGTGGTGTTGAATGCCCCCACCTTGACGGACAAGGTGGATTTGGCCCGATCAAATTGTTGGTCTGATCGGCTGCGCAGTAAGTTCAAGTGCGGATGGACTGTACCAATCCTTGGCCTTTCGGCTTTGGTCCTGATAGAGTTCGCCAGACTGATCGTTGAGGTGAGCCACCGTCACTTGTAAAAGTAGAGTACGAGCATGGCCTTTCGACCATGCTCGTACTCCATGCTTTTCAAGTCACTTAGACTTCGCTTCCGTGCCTGACGAAAGTAACAGTAATGTCTTCTTCGACCACAAGCAGACGATCGGATCTCATTGCCAATCGCTTACGAATAGAACATCTGGATTGCTCATCCAAAACCGTGAATGCCGGCTGATCCGTCGAGGCGACTACTCCAAGCCCGCTGATGTTCGCATCGATCACGTCAGTCGAGTAGCTCTCTAGAAGTTTGGCCTGCATTTGCGAGGCACTGACAACCGCCTTCTTGAGCTCCTGGTCAATCACTCGAATTGTTTTGGAGGTCAGTGCTTCCTTCAAAGACTCGTCCTGCATCGTAGAGGGAGGAACCGTCAATTTGATCTTGAGCGATTGTCCGGCATTGATGATGGCTCTCGAGTTGTCTGCCGAAATGACTGACAGGGTACCTGAATTGACCCGAGGGTAGAAGAAGATCTTAGTTTGGTCAAGAAGCTTACCCTGATAAGAGGGCACTTCGTTGATGATCCACTCCAAAAGGAACTCGGCAATTCTCCGACGATAGTCCACCACCGATGGAGCTGTGGCGAAGTGATAAACACCCTCCACCGTCATGATGTCGCAGAATCTTTGAATTTTTCGGTGCATTCCATTAACAAGCACCGGCTGATCATACTGGTCGTAGACCACGTCTCCCTTTGCGTGCTTGATCAGCGGTTTTCCGTCCGTTCCATATTTGACCTGTCCTTTGTAGTTGACGATGTTGTATTGCAGCTTATCGTCCACGACAGAGAAAATTGATCCGGTCTGAGGATCTACGGCGTATTCGTCTTTTTCGTAAACATCAACGATGTCAGTGTCGTAGAGTTGGTATTCCAAGGACCCCAACGAAGAACGAGAAGCAGCCCACAGGAACTTCAACGGATCTCCAAATTTCAGGGTGATCTTTTCATGGGAGATTCCTCGTGCTGAGAGACCCAGTTGAAAGTTACCCATCAGGTCATCGATTCCACTCTTCTTGAATCCCGCTGGCAATTCGGTCGTCGTGCCGAACACAATGTCGAACTCTTGAGTCAAATCGCAAGAGATCAAGATGCCGCTTTGCTCATTGGTCAAAGAAGTCAGGTAGAGCTTGTCGTTGACATCGATATCGAAATTGCTGTCGATGTTGAAGATGAATGTACGCTCCCCGCCCGGTGCCATTCGAGACTGCACCCCATACAAGAACACCCGAGTATTCTTACTTTGCGATACAAACGAGAGCTGACAAAAAACCTCTTCGTCTGGAAGTTTTCTGTAATCGCTTCCGCTAGAAGTGATCAGACTGAGACTGTAGCCCGAGCTTGTACGAGTCAGCTCGTAACTTGGAGAGACACTAACCTGCAAGTGGGTGGTTGGGTTTTCCTCCACGAAATTCTTGCTAATCAGTTTCGGATTATCCAGGTAATATGGCCGAATCTCGAAAGCTTCATTTGTCGCGTCGAACACATACGCAAACGGGGAATAGCTGTACCGCCCTTCCGTGACGTGGCGGCATCGGCTAACAGAATCCATCGACAAGATCTTGCGATAGTTAGCTTTTGATACCGGGATGCTTACCCCATCCGTCGTCTGGTAGAGAGCCGAAGATTGCAGTGTGATTCGGTCCCCGTTGTCGTACGCGTCTTGAGCCAGAGCCAACTCAGCCATCGTGGTGTTGATGGTGAGCATTTGGGAAGAGGCCGCGGTCAAAACCCGAACGTCAGAAGCCGTAGGCATGGGCTTCGTTGCCCAGTAGACGCGGTTGGTCAAACTGTCAACGTGCAGAACGACGCTGTAGCCTGCATCCGCCAGGTTTGCCTGCATCTGAACGGAAGTAATCGGGAGATCTTGAACACCAGTAGAGCTGGATTTCACTCGGGTCTTGAGTTCTTGAAAGCTCAGAGATGATCTTCCACCAGATACTCTGGACTGGCTGTAGGTCACAACAGAGCTGAGTGACAGCGTTGCGGACACGTACTTATCGTAATCGTTCGAATCCGTGGAGTGCCAACCGACTTCGTATTGATCGATCGGATATTCTCCCAGAGCGATGTCCAAAGGCCCCTTGGTCTGGTAGAGATCAATTCTCAACTTGCCAGAAACCAAACCTGAAGAAATGTAGACGATTGGAATACTTACGCTGACTTGACCTGCCAAAACCTTGATAACTGCAGTCGCCGTCAATGGATCAAACAACTGCTGGTTGTGGGTGGTCAGAATTTCGGTCCAAGACAGATCGTCTTTCTGAAGGAAGCAGCGGATGTGGTAGAACTGATCCGTCAGGCTGACGGTCGTTTTCATCCCGGATGCCATGGAGATGTCCATGTACGACGTGCTGATGAAGAACTGCTTCACTAGAACATCGAACGTAATCCACTGGATCCCAGCAGAATCCGTGACTTCCTTGAAAGGTAGGATGTTCGTTCCCAGCTTTTCCAGAGGAGACGGTTTGTCGTTGAGGTAGACAATCTGGTATCCGCCGTACGAAAACCTTCGGATCTCGATAGGGTACTGCAGACTGAAGGTAATGCCCGCGATCTTGAAGTAACTGTTACGAGGAATAACGATTCGCTCGTAATCTTCGTTGGGGTCGTAGATGACGGCCTCGGCCAATTCATTTTTTGCAAACACCAACGTAAACATCGCCGAAGCTGGTGTCGAAAAACGATTGATGTAGTCTTTGTCCGACATGTGTCGGTATAAATCATCTTCTTCAACCGCACACAGAGCGTACATGGCTCTGGTGTTAGCGGCATTCTCCTGCATGAACGCGGCCACGTTGATGGCCGTGTTCTCTATGCCGTAAACGAAAGGATTGGTTGCCCCCACAATGTTAATTTCACCATTGTGGATTCTTTCGGCGGCTCCAATCGCTGTTTGAAAAATGCGACCAGGGTTGTAACGATAGTCGAGAACCTCGCCCACGAGGTCGGAAACGGTCAGATCGCTCACTTGAAAGCCTCCATCAGGTCTTTGAGATTGATAGCTTCACCGGACTCGCGAATGCGCTGAGTGGTGTTGGCATACTCAGATTTAGGAACAAACCATTTAAGTTCGTATGAATTTGGGTCAATGCGCGGATAGCCGCGATGCTTAAAGTAACTCAAGGCACCGATCGGAATTTCTTGCATTGAAGATTCGATGTTTTCTACTCTCATCGATCGATTGAAAATCTGCACGGCCCGGTTGAACCAATGGATGATGATCGGATCGTCGTAGTAAACAGCGGTGGCTCGGAATGGGATTTGAATCTCCTTGACTTCTTCAGCAAACAGCGACTGGTCGTCATAGTTGAAAATTGCCCCATAAGGGCTAGCCAAAGGAATTGCCGCTCCCACGCAAGCGATGTGCTTAACAATCCGACGATCCTTATCCAGAGCGAGCCGGTAGTACCTCAGGTTGTAATCAATGATCTTCTTCACCCAGTAATCTGGATAGGGGAGAAGTTTTCCCTGGAACACCGCCGAAGCGTAAGAGCGCCAAATTCTAAACAGAAGCATGATCGGACTACCCACCGTGTTTCTGAAAGTGGCAGTCATGTCATAATTACCGTAGAGGTTATTAGCCCCGTCAATAAACGTGTAAGATTCTTTCATTCTCCCAGGCTCGGAAGAATAAGTATCCGAGACCTCATCAGGCCACGGACTCAGGGATTTGAGTTGATTCGTAAGAATGGGAATAAATGGGCTGTTCGTGTCTACGAACGGGCAATGTAGAGCGTTGCGATTGAGTCTGGGATCCAGATAGCAACGCACAATCCTCTGAATCGACGATTCATTTAACGTCAACAGCGGGTTAAACCGCCTATCTCCTCGGAGATTTTCCGAGGTTAGATTCAACTGAGGTCTGGTGAAAAAAGTCAGACCTTGATTGATCTTTTCGCTCGGGACTAGGTTTGGTGTTCCTTGATGATTAATCCCGTAGAAGGTGTTTCCGACGGCTCTCTCAATAGAGCCGATCGGAGTATGCCGGAATACGTCATCCAGGGACGTGTTAATTCTTTCACTCACGGAAAACTCCTTATGAACCCAACTCTTGCAGCAGGCTCGGCCGAACTGGCCGCTGGTGGCCTGGATTTGATTGTCGACGTCGTGCAGCGGCTCAAGGCCGCTAGCTCACAAGTCTCTTACATCGATGTGGCTCGCCCGGCACGGGTAGAGCCCATCTTGCTCGTCGATGCGGATTGCATGAACTTGCCGTACCTGCCCGACGTCACTCAGACAATGCAGGCCCTCTTCACCGGCTACTATCTCCAAGCAGTCTCAATGCTGACGTCGGTGGGGAAGATCTCGGTTGCTGGTAAGCTCAGTCAGCTCAACCCCAACCGCAACGATGACCCGTGGCTTGGCAACATGATGAATGTGCTGAGTCGAGGCTTCGAATCTCGCCTGGATCCGAACGCGCGGATGAGCATCGAACAATACAAGTTCAAGCTCCCGATGAGTTCACGAAAGCCTGGCCTGGAAAGCACGTTCACCGACGTGATGCAAACGGCCAAAACAGTTCAGGACACCATCAACGGACCGCAAACCTTCCAAGAAGGAATGGGCGGAAACATCGCTGTCGGCGGCAAGAATGGCAACAACATCGACTTGACGGAAAACGTTCCGCTTTCGATCGGTCGCATGTACGAAGTCTCGATGTCCGAAGATGGGAAAACGGCCTGCGTCAAAGTCGCCATCCGACTGCTGTCGACGATCACTCCGACCAGCGTCCTGACCAACATCTTCACCACGACGAATCCGGACGACACCTCGTATGGCAAGCGTTGGGAAAAACTGATGGAGGGCCAAATCAGTTTCTGGAATGATTTCGTTCTGCACAAGGACCTGATGGCCAAGCGCCGTAAGACGCTGATCATGGACAAGTCGGGCGTCTACCAAGAAATCCTTCGTCGTCAGAGTTCCCATTATCGCTCCGGACTGGTCACCAAAAAGCCAAGCTTGGGTCAGGCTTCCAATCTGTGCATCATGAGTCTCGACACACTCGAGGCCATCGAATACAAAATGGGTGGGAAGATCAGTCAGTCGAAGATTCGAGACGAGCTCTTCAACGAGACTTCGATGATGATCATCGCTGTGATCGATGCCGGCTACGAGCGCGTGAAGTTCTATCACCGGGGGATCCCGATTGCTTCGGACTTCTCGATCACCGAGATCAAGAGCACGAACAAAGGAAGTGGTCCCGACGTGATGGAAATCATGAAGACCTTGGTCAGCGGTTCCGCCCCCACCCTTTAATCAATTCTCTTTGGACACAGTCATGAATTTATTTTCTTACCTGAAGTCGCTGGTGCCGATCTTCAAGAAGAGCGAAATCGCTGAACGGATAGAATCCATTCTGGAGCTGCTGGAGGAAAACACCATTCCTCCGTGGGAGACTGCCTCGACCAGTTTTGGCTCCGCGAAACTGAAGAATCCGGACGTCATCGAGCTGACCAACATTCTGAAGTCAGTCGCTGGGTTCAAGCGTGATATCTACACCGAAGTCCACCTGTCTCTGGTGAACGCTGCTGAGATTCTCAAGCTGGTGCAAGAGTACACCGAGCGGATCTTCATGGAAAATGAAGCTTCGAACGCACTGACGTATGCAAAGGCCACCGCCATGCGTACGATCGACACCGCGGACTTCTGCAGTAACTACGCCCGTCGACTGATCAACTACATTCTGTCGCAAGAATGCAAGGAACTCCTGGAAGATCCGGAATCCTCGCAACCCTCACCGGCGGAGATCAAGTGGCTCAACGATCATGCAATCGATGCAGCCTCGGGGTTCAAAGCACTGCGGGTTGACAAGAAGAAGTTCAAGGAGTATCTGGAAACGATGCCTGAAGCCATCGTTTCCGAGATGTCCGAAATCAGCCTGAAGGCCACGCTGGGGGTCAACAAGGTTGACCCAATGGGTTTCATCAACGTCAATACGCGCTGGTCTCCCGGACATCTGTACGCACTGTACAAGGCAGACAAAGACGCTCAGCAGTATCAGGCTGCCGTAGCCGAGTATCAGACGGCACTGATGCGAATCATGCAGTTGCAGAAACTCAACGCCAAGCAGAACGATGCCGGCCTGGAGGCTGAGATCAAGCGTCAGCAGAACATCTCGACCCGCTACGCCAGCATGATTCGAGACATGGAGAAAGAATATGGTCTCTGATCTCGAAATGAAGCTGTACCCTTCCGGGTTCTTTGGCGTGTCGTCTGTTCCTCAAACCGAGGAGAAGACCGACATGCAAAAGGCCGCCGAGATTGCCAACGGCAATCTCATCACGCGTGAGGTTTCTCTCACTTCGAGCATTGGGGTCAACGAATACTGGGAGAATTTCAGTGCTCGAAACGATGTTCGAAAGACTCTGGAGTTCAAAGAAGAGGTCGTTCTCCTCGGCCTGCGACTGATCCCCAACGTGAGTTTCAGTGATTGGGTTGAGATCCAAACCAAGAGCCCTTACTTCACGGACAACCACGCGCTGTACTTGATTGAGTTGTTCAAAGTCGCCAGGTATCAAACGCGACCAGCGCTGCTTCCTCAAAGTTGGATTGCGCTGTTGCGTGCGGGAATGGGAACTCCCAAGAAGGTTGATCGAAAGGAAATCTTGGTCAAAGCGTACCATAAGGACTACCGCGGTTTTGCTGACGGTAGCGAGAAGATGCATGACCTGATCTACTCGATCATCAGCGGCGCGGGGTTCTCTTCACTCCTGACCAACCTGAACATCCTTTACGGACATCGGTAATTCAACAAGCGAGGTTTTTATCGTGACTAAACTCTCGGTAAGTCCTCTTGCTTTGGCAATCGAGTCTTGTCAGAACGTAGCGAGCTCGGAGGGAAACTTCCGAGCCGTCGCCCTGCAAGAAGCCAACGCGAGAAAATCGCTAGAAGGAAGAGCAGCTCACCGGGAATCGGTGGGTTTGCTCTCTTCTATGCACGTCTATTTGACCAAACACCCCGCAACGATGGAGGGGGTGGAGTCGCGCTTCATGGCGCACTTAGCTGCAACTAGCTTGATGCTCCCAGCCAAAGCCAAGCCCAGCAAAGCTTTGGAGTCGTTCGATAAACCCACCGTTGCCCTGGAGGGGATTCTGGATGGGGTTCGTGCCCTTGTTCAAGAAATCGAGGGAAGCATTGCGGGTGCTGCTGAAAAAATGGCGGATTATGTTCAGGAATCCGGCGAATGTGTGGAAGAGCTTGAGGCCCTTCTGTCGGAAATTTCCTCGTCACTCACGACTGCTCCGCTGGCTGAACCTCGGCTCAAGTGTTTAAAGCCAGAAGGTTGGATGTCGAATCTTCTCTACAGCGGTGGTTTCTCCAACGGACTGAAGAAACAGCTTCGTGATCTCAAAGGGCTCAGTGGTGACTACATGGAGCTGACAAAAAGCAGCTCCGACAAACTACTGAAGTGGTTTGAGGAAAATCGAAGCGAGGGCATGTCTGCGTTCGATTCTCTCGTGGTCAGCTCGGATGATTTTGTGATTCCTGGTATGTGTGCCGATCCAAAGGTTCTCACCGAGATCAATGAGACCTCGGAGCTGGAACTTAGCCAGGAAGATCAAATCTTCTCGACGCAAGAGCTTCCTGGTGGTGTGCGTTTCCTGATCAAGTGCTCTCTCGGTCAGTTCTCGTCGATTGATGCGATTGATGAGATCTCGAAGGTGACTTATTGGAAGGCAACTTCCAATAGTGAGAAGCTCAAGTTCCTGGAAGAGCAAATCAAACAGGAAGAGCATCAGGACTCGATCGACTGGATTCGTCAAAACGAAGCTCGTCTCGGAGTCAACGCGCAACTGGCTCTCAGCCTGCACCAGAAACTGCATGAGGAAGAAGACCAAGAGCCTCAAAGACCGCAAGTTGTCGCAGTGAACAACACTTCGCCAGTTGAGTTCAAGTGCCTGACCCCCGATGAGATTGCGAATGCCTTGGCTGAGGTGAAAACTATCTTGGAGGGCATTCGTTACTGGACGGACAATTCTCTTCGGGATCGTTGGCGTGCTGGGGGTATGAACCAAATCGTGTCAGAGACCCTGCGCAAGGATCTGGACTCGACCGCTTCAAAACACTACATGCGCGCGTTTTGCTTCTCGGTAACTCGTATGTTGCTGAGACAGAACTTTGGTGTTCAGCCCTACGTTCTCAACACGCTTCGCTCCGTTTTGCTTTACTGCAAGAAAAGTGCGCGACTCCACTACCAATGAATCGGAGATCACCCATGTTAGAAATTCCTGAAATCGAAGAAGGTGAAGACGTTCTTCACCTGTCGCTTGGCGAAGACCGGATCGAGGCCGGCAATGAGGTCGTTGAAGCTGCTGCGGACGACCTCCAAGAAACTCAAAAACAAGTGGACATGGTCGCCTCCGCCCCGAAGGAAGAGGTCAACGCACTGGTTTTGAATCAGCTCAATATGGCGATCGTGTCTTTCAAACGAGGGTGCGATTACCCCGTATCTCGCCAAGAAGGCAAGCCCGATCTGAACAAAAGTCTGGAAGACTGGAAGCAGACCGCCAAGAAGGCCGCTGACGATATCTACGCCTGGATCAAAAACCTCCTGGTGAAGATGGCTGAATTTTTGAACAATCATTTCGATGAAGTTCGTCGACTGAAAGGTTCAGCGGCTTCGATGGTTGAAGCCGCCAAGAGTCGCCAACACATGTCCGCCAAGGATGGGAAAATCGTTGTTGAGGGTGTGCTCGAAGCCCTGTACCATCAAGGAGAGAAAAGCTATCCCGGATCGACCCAGGTCAACAAATTTTACGGTCTTCATTGCGGAGATGTGAGTGCCTGGATGGAAAACTCTTTTCATCAAGCACGCTTCAATCTACTTGAGTCGGTGATCGAAGATCTACTCACGTCGGAATCGGCGAGCATCAGCGATGAAGAGTTGTGGAAAAAGATCCTGCCGATTTTCTCGGCCCTTCCTCAAGTGAAAGTTCGAAGCCTGAACCAAAAGAATCTTGCCCCCGGTATGACGAGGTATGAACAGCCTCTGTTCTACGACGCGAAGTCGATCTATGTGGAATCGCCGACGGCACGCGATTCCACTGCAGCTCCGCTTCTGAAGTATCTGAAATTCGGCGTGATGCAAGACAGTGCGTACACCGGCCGAGTAAAGGCGCAGAAGAGTACGGATCCGGACGATAAGAGCTCGGCTTCTACGATCCCTGTGCTTCCCACGGATGAGATCCAGAGAGTCTGTACTCAAATGCAGGCTTATCTCGACGAATACAAAAACACCAAAGCCAGTCTCGGCAACCTGGAGAAGTTGGCTGATAAAGTGCGTTCGACGAAATATTCTGAACATAACACCTTTGGCCGACAAGGGTATATTCTCCTGATCCTCAACCGGATCGTGGGTGGATATGTGAGTTTGGAGAAACAGCTCCGAGCTTACGATACCAGAGTCGCTCGAGCCGTTCTGAAGTGGTGCGAGAAGTCTCTCCACCAATACGTTTAATCTTTTCACGAGACCGCTATGTACCTGACTCTCAATCAACTCAGCAATCAGCCGGAAGTCGATCCGATCGTGGAGCCTGAGGCTCCGGATACGACGGAGCTGGAGACGGAAGTCGTCCAGCAAGAAACCGACAACATCGCTGAAGGCACTGCCGAAGCTTCGATCGAGGAAGCCGAACAAACCACGGAACTGGTCGGTGATGTGGCCGACGTTCTGGAAGGGGCTCCTGAAGCCAACGAAACGGCCGTGGAGCTTGGCCAAGTCGTCACCGAATCCCTCGCTCTGCGTTTCGGTCAAAAGCCGCGTCGACTCGGCAATGAATCGAAGATGACCTCTGGGCAAAGAAAGTCCCTGGTCGTGGTGACCAGTCGCCAATTCAACAAGTCCATGCAGCGGCAGCTCGCTCTTTCTCAGGAAGGGTTGGTCGACAACGTCAAGCAAGGATTTGCTGAAATGTTCAGCAGCCGCGATGGCATCGTTGAGGCTGCTAAGGAGGCTGCCGGAAAACTGAGTGCGGGAACCAAAGAGGGTCCGATCAAGGGGGCTGGCTGGCTTCGTCGGATCACCGACAAGGAAAGTGGCCTGATCAAGCCCGCGGATATCGCAACCTATCTCGGGAAATACCATTCTCAGATCGCGGGCACTGGCATTGTTCAAATGCTGACTGAAGCCGCGACACTTGTCAAGGAGATTGGCGAAGCATTTCGCGGAACTGACTCGGCTCCGAATGAAGCTGCGTTGAAGAAGCTGGGCTCTTTCCTCGTGGTCAGCGAAAAGAGCATGATCAAGATCGAAAAGAATCTGAGCAAGCTCAATCAATCGCAACTGCTGCTGCGTGAGATGAACGCAGAAAAAGGCGGGGCTGAGATGGTTCTGGCATGTGACGCTGAGACCGGGAAGAAGATCGCTACGATGGTCTCGGAGCTGATGTCGGATGACAAACTGAAGAAGGCGCTTCAAGAGTTTGATAGCGTGGTCTCCGCCGAGGGCTTCAAGAACGCAATGAAGTCGATGGTCCAGATCAACATTGCCAACATCACGGCAAACAAGACGGTGTTCCGAGAACTCCCGAAGGTCATCAAGGGTCTGAAGTCTTCGGTCAAGAAGCTCGACAGCATGGCCAAGAAACGTTGCCTGGCAGCGACGAACTATCTGGAAGCCTCCGCCAAGTAATTTCGGAAGAAGACAAAGATCATGAAGCAACACTACCTCACCCTGAATCTGCTGAGTCAAGAACTCCAAGCGGAACCGGAAACTCCCGCTGAAGGCGAACTCGCCGCCGCTGAAACTAGCAAGACGCTGGCTGAAGACGTAGCGGTCGACCGCGTGTTGACGGAAGCCACCACGATCGCCGACACCGCCGATGCTTCGGCGGATGTGTTGGAAGCGGCCGCTGAAGAAGACAAGCCTGGAGCTGATGAAGCAACCGTCGAGGTGGCTGAAAAAGCCCTGGAACACTTCCATCAGCGGGCCTTCCTTGGCCCTCGGAAGGCAAGCACCTACAACACCTCCACGCCGAAGGATCGCCGGGAGACAGCACTGAAACTGGGTGCTGAAATGCGCCAAGTCAGCAAAGCGGTGCGCGGACGAATCCGCAAGTTCAGCTTGGGTCAAGAAGGATTCATCTCGAACGTCAAGTGGAGGTTCAGCGACCTCTTTGCAAGCAAAGAGAGCGTGCTGAGCAAACTCCATGTCTACTCGGATGCATTCGATCGTTCTGGGGCGCGAACCGAACCCATTCTGGAAGCGGCCTGGGCCAAGGACCTCAACATCGACGGCTCGGGAAAGATCACAACGGAGGGAGTGATCAAGGTTGCCTCGAAGATCATCAAGGATCTGGACGAGAAAACATTGATCGAAGCGATCAAAAACGCCGCTTCGATGGTGGACAATGTCTCGAAGATGAACGCGAGCTGGAACCCCACTGACGAGATGCAGCAAAAGTTGCAGAAGTCGGTCATGGAAATGTCCGAGATCAACATGCGAATTCTGGCTGATGCCAGCGCCATGCGTCGGGCCAATGTTCGCGTGATGGCTGAACCGGTGGATCCGGGCAAGAAAGACGAGCTGGTCAAGCTCGTGTCTGAACTGCTGGAAACCAAGCAACTCGATCAAGCAATCGCGGAACTCGACGCTTCCCTCGAACTGTACTACAGCACGAGTGGTGGCGTGACGGACGAGGAATCGCATCGGAACACCCGAGAGGATCTGATCATCTCGGATGCCGTGGCGATCACCAACAAGCTGTACGTGCTTGACGGGATTCTCCTGAGCTTCGCACATGCGGTGACTGGCTACATTCAAGCCAGCACCAACGCCGACAGTCATTGATTGACACAAAGCTAGCGACAAAGCAGGGGGCGTGAGCTCCCTGCTTTGTATTATTTTGTGATTACCCCACCAATTCTCCCTTCTGGACGGATCTTTTATGCGCACGCCTCGACTTTTCCTATCGAACCTCAACTACGACACGATTCCTGATGAAGACCTTCAGGCCCAGGCTGATCTGGAGGAAGATTGCTGTCAAGAAGCATCGGTCGTCGTGGATGAACTGGAAGATGCGGCTCAGGTCACCGCTGGCGCTGAGCGCATCGAAGCAGCTCTGAACCAGAGCCATCCGCAAAACGTGGAGGCTGCCAACCTTGCAGAAATAGCAGCGGAAAATCTGTTTGTGCAGCTCGGAATGAGAAAAGCACACAAACCCAAATTGGGGATTGAGTCCTCGATTTATGCTCAAAAGAGCAGCGTGCTGAAGCAAACCGACCGGCTCAAGGCTCTGGCCTTTGGCAAGAAAAGTGCCGCACTGGAAGGGTTCTTCGACAACGTGGGTTATGAATGGTCGCAATTCTGGACCTCCCAATCTGGACTGGTGAAGAAGAAAAGCGAAGTCTCGAACGAGTATGATCAGAAAGGACCTCATTCGGAACTCCTTAAAGATCGTCCGTATGGCCGGATTCTTCGGCCGTCTGGGAAGTCCAACATTTCTGGCGCCGATGTTCTGGACACGATCAAGCGTTACAACCGAATGCTGACCAGCAACAAGATTGTGGAGTCGCTGAAGGAGATCTCGACCCTCACGACCGAGCTGGCCAAAAACGTGGCGGGATATACAGTCACCTCGCTGGATGAAGATCGCATCCGGCAAGCCAGTGCTCAAATCTTCAATCTCTACGAATCGATCACTTCGGAGATTGTCCCGATCGGGGATAAGAAGAACTGCGACATCGAGCCGCTCCAGGCGGACGTAAAGCCCGACATCATGAAGATGATCGATGAGATGTACTCCAGCGCCGGCATCGATGGCCAGCTCCGAGACATTAGCCAAGCGGTGGGCTTGTATCGCAAGGTAGGTGTTCGCAAGGTCACAACCTGGAAATACAACGAAACGAACGAACAGTGGTATTCTGAGGTGACGGACGTGATCAAGTCTCAGCGCGCCGAACTGGCCGTTCAAGACATTGAAAGTCTCCTGGCTCGATTGCGCGTGATTGTTGGTATGCGCTTCAGTGTTTGTTTTGCTGTGGTTCGCTACATGCAAGAATCGATTCGGAAGGATTGATCGTGTACTTCACTCTGAACATTCTATCGGAAGGGCTGGATACCCCTGACGAAGAGGAAGAAGACAAAGAGCCTGAGATGGTCAGTGCAATCACTCCGCTTGCTGTGGATGATGTTTTCAAGAACAGCAAAGACATTCGACTGACCAATGAAGTCATGGGCAACATTCTCAAGAAGGGGTCGCCGTGAAATCCCGATTCTCTAACATCGGTAAGGAAGAATTTACCGACAAAGCCGAACCCATTCCTGACGATGGTCTGGGTTTGTCTCACCTCGAAGCGAAACTGGAATACGATCAGCTCAGCATGACCGTGATGTGCGTGCACGGGCTGAGTCAGGCCCAGGAGCAGCTTCGTCGGTCATCCCAGACGCAGATCCAACCCAGCATCCTCAATGGACTCAACAAGGCCGTCGAGGCCCTCCAATGGGGATTTGAGGATTGCAAGTTCACACCACTCAAGTCAGACCTCGCTCTGGCAACCGAATCCATCGGGACGTTGATTGGAAAAGGGATTGATACCCTGATTCGAATCATCAAGAACATCTTGCGGATTGCATTCACTTTTTCTAAGCGCATTCTCTCCAAGCGTGAGTTGTTGGCTCAAAGAGCCACTGGGCTTAGAAAGAAACTGGAGGCAAAAATCTCCAGCGGTGAAACTACCCTCAGTGGAACTCCTCCGAACGTCGGTACTCTGCCTTTGTGGTTGATCGCCCTGAGTCGTGAAGACAAGACGATTGCCGGGAATGGATTGAGCAAAATCTACACCGACATTCTGGCGATCAACGATGAGATTCGCATGGGTCAGCTCAATGCTTTCTCGTACAAGACCGACAAGGCCATCATCGATCATTTCCAGGATGCTGTTAAGCAGGCAGAAGCACCGCTCAGCGACAAGGACCGCGAAGAGCTCAAGCGTTTCGAGGTTGTGACCATCCCCAACAAACTCGGGGTGGCGAGCGATACTGATTCAGCCGACGGCGTGAAAACCGTGGTGTCCAAAGAACTCAGTGGTGGGTTTTCAATCAAGGTCCAGAGCAAAGAGGTCAAAGATGTAGCTTCTCTGCCGCACGGTCTGTCACACTTCCAAGCACGACTGACCAAAGAAACCGAGCCGAAAATCACGACGGTAGACGACCTGGACATCGAGACGAAAGAAGCACTCCTGCTGATCATCTCTGTTGACCGCCGAATGACGGATCGCTCGGTGGTGACCTCCACCGAGCAGCTCGTTGACAAGGTGAAAAACCTCAACGAAAGAATCGATATCTGGGCGCGATACGCTAAGGCGGGCAGCGGCACAGATGACTCCAAGCTGAAGGAAGCGCAAAGCTTCATCTTTTCCTTGACCAAGGCGATGATGTCGAAATACGTCACCTTTGCGATGGATCTTCTGAAATACGAAGTTGATTTGGCTGTGGCCATCATCCAGTATCTGGATCATCAACTCGCTTGAAACCTCTTTCCCTGAATGGATTCGTAATGAGAAATCTTCTCCAAAACCTGCTGAGCGACCCGGTGATCGTTCCAGGATCTCCACAGCCGACCCCGGCAGCGCCCGTGACTGAAGTTCCGGCGATTCCTGAAAATACCGGGACGGAGGTTCTGACGGACCAAACGCTGGAAGTCATGGCCACGGCTCCGATCGAAGACCCTTCGGTCGAAGTGAATGATGAAGTGCTTCAACTCGAAGCGTACCTGACGGGTCTGGAAGATTACCAATCCCGCTGCATCGGAATTGCCGGTCATCTCGGTCAGGCCACGAAGGTCAGCAAGCAAGTGATGGCCGGGCTGGAATCGGCAACGGTGAGTCTGACAGAATACTACGGCTTGAAGAAGCCGAAGATTTCCAAGGAAGGCTTCATGGCCACGGCCAAGGAAGTCGGAGGCAAGATTCGCCAAGTCATTCTGGAGCTGATCAAGAAAATCCAGGAAGCCTTCAAGGCGTTCTTCAGTAAGGAGAATTTTCTTCTGAAGAAACTCGAAGATTTGATCTATCGTTGCCGTCAGAAGAACCAAGAAGCTGAGGAGACGGGTGAGATTTATTATCCGTTTTTCCTGTCGGTGGATGGTTCCCCGCTTGAAGGAACTGAACTGACGGCAAAGACTATGGAGTTCTTGGAAAACTCTACCAAAATCCTTGAAGCGCTGCTCAAGGATTGCGAGGATGTGACTTCCGAGAAACTTTTCAAAGAAATCGACGCGCAACCAGATCGGGAATCTCTGATCCAACTGCTGACGCGAGTGGCTGACATCTGCAAAGATCCTCTGCAGCGTCCGGAACTGGATTGGAAGACCGCAGGGTCTGGTGAGTCGTATCCAAACCAAACCTACGTCGATTTGAAATTGGGCGGGATGCGCGCATACATTCCGAACTATCCGAGCGAAAGCTCCGAAGAAATCGCAGAAGCTCTGATTGCGAAGAAGGCTGAATCGACCCCGGGCGATTCTTCAAAGCCCGCAAAAAACAAGGTTGTGGATTTCCAGGGCACGTGCGTGTTTGCAGAGACGACTGGTGGGAAAACCCTTTCGGCCAATCGCGACAACTACAAACAACAAGACATTCTGGAGATGCTGGAAGCACTCAAAGAGTTTCTCACCAGCAGTCCGTACAAGACCATCGAGAAGTTAGCAGAAAATGCTTTCCATCAGGCTTATACGAACTACCAGCATTTCGACCAACATCGCAAGGAAGACAACAATGGCGCGGCCATTGACAAGTGCTATTTGGTGGCCAGATCGGTGATTCTTCAACCGTCGATCAAACTGTTGAACTGCATGGAGCAAATCGAAAACGCAATGCTCGCACTATCCACCAGCTTTTTGCTGTCCCCCAAGAACTAAACGCGGAAAATAACCCATGTATAACCTCAATCTCCTGAATCTCGCCGGCGTCACCGATCCTGAAACTCCTCCGGTCGCGCTTCCTCCGATGGAAGTGCAAGCCATCGAAGAACCGGACTACGGTCCCGTTGAACAAACCGTGACGGAAATGCACGCGGCTGGTCAGACCCTGGACAACAGCGAAGAAGCATCCGACGTACTGCTGAGCGTGGCCTCCGCTTTGGAGCCGACCATTCAAGAAAGCCAGCCGGGCGTGACCGATGTGCACGCCATGGAGGCACTGATGTTGGCCGTTGCGCCTTTGAGGATCATGGCTGGCGCCAAGGCAAGATCCAGCCGGCTGGCGATTGAAAATTTCGGCGATCGCAGCCTGAGCTATCGCGAAACCAATCTGGCAATCGAAGATCTCAAGAGCGTGGCCATGGCCGCCAAAGACAAGATTGTCGAGGGCATTCAGTGGCTTATCGAGAAGTTCAAGGAATTCATCAAGTTCATCACGGATGCAGATCATCGGCAGATGGAAAAGGCCAAGAAACTGTTGGAACAAGCCAAAACCCACGCTGAAATGAAGGGTGGTTTGGAGGTGAGTTTCTTCGACGGCTTGAATTTCCTGCAGTTGGGGATGTCTCAAGAACCCTTGAAGCCGGGATCTGCAGGTAAGCTCATCTCGACGTGGGCAGCCAATTTCAGTCTGATCGAGAATCTGGTCGATACGAAAGACATGATCGATCGAATGAAGAAGATCGAAAGTCTGAAGGGAGACGAAGTCCAAGACAGCGCATACGACCTGGTTCGGCAATGCGTCAGTTTCAACATTGAAGGACTCAAGCACATCGAACGCGCTCCGGGCGTGCCTGAAGGATACACCATGTTTGTGGCGCCCATGATCATGGGTAAGCGACTGGCTGCAGTGGTTCCCAGCAACGCCGAAGGCGAGGAGTTCTGGAATGGGATCTCGCATGCCGGGATCTATCCGGTGATCATGTCGGGCGATGCCGCCATCGTTCGAGATGCCATGAAGAACAGTGAGGGATTCTTGTCTCTGGACAATAGCGAGTGTGTCTCGCTTACCCAAGCGGCAATCATGCACATCACTGCACGCCTGAATACGCGAAAAGCGTATGACGAGCTGGTTCGCGGCGTCGAGGAAATGAAGAATCACATCCTGAGTCTGCAGAAAAAACCGACCACCGAAGAGGAGTCCAAAGACAACAACAAGGCAAAGAGCATTGTTGGGCGCGTCGGTAAGGCTTTGTCGAAAACCGCTCTGTCCGGAATGTCGACCATTCAGAGCCTGAGCGCAAAACAGTGCGCTGTGGTTCTCAAGGTTGTGGCGGCTTCATTGCACGCCAATGGGCAAAAAGATGATGGCGAGCGGCAGCAGAATTCTAAGAATGTGACGCCTCCGCCGGCGGGTGGTCAGAGCGTTCCGCTGCTGAACTAAGCACATTCTTTGGTGACGCCCTGAACGTACGATAGACGGGCGTCATTTTCTTTGTTTTGTTTTCTCCGGAGAATTTTCATGTACCGTGGACTCACCCTGAACCTGCTGGCCAACGAACCCGAAATCGACCCGGTCGATCCGGCCCCGTCGGAAGAAGTCGTCGAAACGATGGCCGAAGAACCGGATCTGGCGCCGGTCGAAACCGTCGAAGCCCAAACCGACGCCGTCGAAGGCGTGCTGGATGATGGCCTGGCTGCCGCCGACAATCTCGACGATGTGGCCGAAAACCTGGAAGAAGCTTCGCAGGAAGAAAATCCTCAGATCAGCCCGGCCGCCATGGAAGCGCTGTTGGTCGCCCTGGAGCCGACGCGCCGTCGTGCCGGTGCCCCGGCACGCGCACTGAAGCTGGGCAAGGAAAGCTTCTCGGGCAAGAAGACCGCAGCCGAGCACAAGATCGCGCTGCATCTGGCTGCTGAAAACCTGAAGGACGTGGCCAGCAAGGGTCGTGATCTGGTGGTCGCTGGCATTCGTGCCATCATCGAGAAGTTCAAGGAACTCTGGAAGTACCTGACCGACCAAGATGAGCGTCTGCTGGTCAAGGCCAAGAAGCTGCTCGAATCCGCCAAGGCCGGTGGCACGGCTCCGGGTGGCAAGGATGTCGACTATGGCGACAAGGGCGAGCTGATGAAGGCGACGGCCGGTGTCGGCGCTGTGGCCAAGGCTGCTGAAATCATCAAGGCTTGGGAAGACCAAGCCAAGATGGCCGGTTCGCTGTGTTCGCACAACAGCGTGACCGCCGCACTGGCGAAATTCCTCCAGGAAATGAACGCCAACAAGAACGTGCTGGCCAAGCCGGGCGAGTTCGTCGAGGAAGACGCCAAGAAGATCTACGAGGCTCTGGCTGAAGTCAAGACCTTCGACGTGTCGAGTCTGACCAAGGCAGGCGATGCACAACTGGCTGGTCGCAAACTGGGCAAGTTCTGTGAAGGCTTCGTCTCCGCACCGTTCCTGGGTCAACAGCTCCTGGTCATCACCATGAATGGCGAATCCGCCACCCCGGAAACCCAGGGTGAGTTCGATTCCTGCCTGAGCATGTGTGGCATCTTCCGTGTCGACGTGAAGAAGGAAAAGGCCGATGGCAAGGGCAAATCGCTGTCGAACCAAGACACCGCCGCTCTGGCTCAGGCTGCCGTCAAGCACACCGAAGAGCGTATCAAGTCGCGCGAACTGGTGAATGCCGTGGACAAGAGCCTGGAATCCATCGTGACGCTGATGGAGTCCATCATCAAGGAAGCCATGGCTGCCGACATCAACGAAGCTGGCAAGAACGCCACTACGGCGATGGATGCGATCAAGGGCGGTGCCGCGGCCAGTCAGAAGGCTTCGAAACTGCTTTCGACCGTCAAGTCGAACGCCAAGTCGATCGCCTCCTCGGCCACGCGCGCTCTGGGCGCTGTTCGCTCGCTGGATGCCAAGATGACCTCGGCCGTGCTGGACATCTGCGCCACCAGCCTGAACGCCAACAAGGGTGAAGGTGGTGCTGCCGCCCTGCCGGCTCCTGGAGCCGCTCCGGCTGCCGCTGCCGCGTAATCGCTGAATAAGCGATCCATGTAGGACACCCGGAGGGCAACCTCCGGGTGTCCTATGTATGCCGCATATGCCCGGCATTTTGTGTAATGAAAGTTCAGGAGAAACAAATGCCGAGAATCTACAAACCCACCCCTTCGATAAATCAAACGGTTGATCGTCCTATTATTCTTCAGGTCGTGAAGAACCTGATGAAAGACATCGGAATTTCGGATCAGACCAAAATCAACTTCTTTGGCACTCAAGGACAAGCTGCTCTTGAAGGTGCAATCTCTACAAATGGAGAACACAATCGCTGGCCATATGACGAACGAATCACAATAGAGTCCACGGTTCAGGTCGATGAGACGGCTCCGTTCGACGTGATCCGTGATCCTTTAGAGGGAACGAATTACTTTGATGATCAGTCCGTCGGCATCCACATTTACCCCGTGGTGCGTTTGCATAAATGCACACTGAGTTTCAAGTACCGGGCACTCGACCAACATCAAGCCAAGGCTTGGAGAAACGAAATGTCCACGAGAGTTACCCAACTCCGGGATTTGTTTTTGCACGAATCAGATTTCCAGGTCAAGATACCCGATACCTTTTTGGGCGTGCTTATTCATTTGCACGATTTGATTGAGGCGACGGCTGGATATGGCTACAGTTTCAATGATTACTTTACTCGGCACTTAAGAGAGTGCGTGAGTTTACAAACCGACGAAGCCGGGGAAAATGGGGCGTGGATTGCCACTGAGCGCCTGATTCGAATCCAAGGGTATTTTGAATTCGCCCCAGAGCCCGACGTGGAAACACGAGAAAGCGATCACGATAATCATTCGGTTACCTTGAATTATCATTTCTACTACGATCGGGTTATCGAGGTGGGAATGCAGTATCCGATCATGGTCCATAATCAGTTCATCGATGAGCGTCTGATTCCGAAGCCTCAGGATATCTACCGACTCGAAAACCAACCAAGACAGTATCGTCGAACAGGGTTTGCTTATGCGAACCTGGAGTCCGATCAAAGACTGCTAAAGGTCCTTCCGAACGAGGCTGTTGTTATTCCAGACTTTGATGATTGGAGACCACCGATCAAGGTTCCCAACTACATCAAGATTGCGCAGCTCCTCCTATGCATTACTCCAACTGATCGTCGCAGTCTTCTGGATCTCAAAGACCTCGGGGATGTTCGATTAGACGAAAATCTGATGAGTTATTTGAGGTTGGTGGGAGATCAATGTGTCACAAACGAGGCGTGTCTCTATGAGTTCGTTCTTTATGAGAACGGAACCGGAGTGCCTCAGGGTGTTTTGAAGATCGATCCAGATCTGAATCTCTACGCTTCGGAAGATTTGGATTTGAGAAAGACCTACCGGATCGCGCTTTACGTTTGCGTGAACCCCTCGACGCTGAGGCCGGCTATTTTTGATCAAATCAAAAACCATCCCAAAATGCGGGATTTCTATGTTCGTGTGGCGAACTCGGCGCTGCGTGGAATGACCCGTGGGGATCTTCCCAATACTCGGTTGAGTGCGGTAGATTTGGGTAAGCTCTATGGGTCGGTGGATCCAAGAGCAGTGAAAGCCAACGATCCTTTTTATCTGCGTGACGTGGTCACCAATTTCAACCATCTTGGGAAAATCTAATCATGCCTTTAGCAAAAATCAATCGGACGGGTTCTGGAATCATTAAAGCGGATCCGTTGGTGGTCACCGATGCCAATGAACATAAAACTACCAAGATCAGCCACCCTCACGAGGTAAGTCTGGTAGATCAAACGTGGACTTCGCTGCTGAACATCATCAAGCATCGGGCCGGGGCTTCTTGGCAACCTCTAGGTTACTACAACCAAAGGTTGACTCGGGACTCCGAAGTACAGGGTGTGGCTGCTAGTCTGGATCCGACTTTCCAGTCCTACATCAAAATCGTCAATCCGGAGCTGAAGGTTTCGAGCCCACTGTCCGCGAATTTTGATAACGAGACAAAAACTACCACATATTCCGGAACGGCTACCCTCATGGGTTTTGTTCCGAATATCGGGGATTTCTTCAGTGCGGATACTGGGGAATCAGTCATCTCTTTGTTCCGAGTGACTGAGGTTTCTCAACCATCGATTCTGAGGGAAACCGTCTACGAAATCAACTACAGTCTGGACACTCAGGATCGTCAAAAATTCGACGATCTGGAAAAGAAGACGGTTCGGGTTTATCACTACGTTGAAGATTTTCTCAATTACGGAACTTCTCCGCTTGTTCTGCCGCAGGATTATCAGAACCTGGTGAGTCTGCACGCTGCGCTACCTAAGTGGATTGCCCGATATCTCAAGTGGTTTTTCAGTCAAGAGTACACCACGCTTTTGGTTCCCGATCAACCGCTTGAGACCTACGATCCATTCATAGTCCAGTTCTTCAGATTCATCACCTCGAGTAGTCGTGCTCCTGAACTTCAGAGACTGAGGGCCCTCAACGTCGATGAAGATACGAATGCAACTTCTGACTCTATCTGGACCGCACTGATAAACCGAGACGAAGAACATCTGAAGTATGCCTTTACTCAGTATTGCTTGATTTCGGCTGCGTCCTTTGCTGACCAAGCTGAGTACAACTCTATTCGCTACAGCGGCTTGAGTTGGGTGGTGTACCCGGTGGATAACGTCAAGAACGTCGATAAGAATAATTCGGCTAAGTACGTGGTCAAAATAAACTCGGGCATTCTGAGCCCGAGCAAAAAAGAAATGGTTTCGACCCCATACACCCCTCAGGTGACTTGGGATCCGGGAGTAGAAGAAGAATCTGATCCGGAAGTGAATGCGGTGGATCCTTACTCGGGCAGTCCTGTGTCGGCGAAGAAAAGATTTGACGACACAGTGGACATCAACCTGAAAGCGATATCAACCAACATCACGGACGTGGTCACGCCAATCGGTAAGAGCGCCAGTTATGTCTTCAGTGAGGCTTTCTATCAAAACACGATTGGACAGTCTGTTATTGAGCGACTGGTAAGGCAGTACCTGCGTGGGCAGAAAGTCGATCACAAGACCATTACGGCGGTTCTAGGTACCGTTGACCAGTGGGGGATGGCTGAGCGTTTCTACTATCTTCCGATTTTGTTTCTGATGATTCAAAACGCACTGAAAGGCGCATGATGTTTCACACCAAACCGATCTCCCCGACGCAGAAAAAGATTCAAGATCTTGAGCACGTCCTGAAGAATCGACTCTACCTGGTCAATGTCAACGAGATCAGCGACATGTCGATGTATCAAATTCGAACGTTTGGGGTGAGAGTCAACCAACTCAACTCCAGAGACAAGTCGCACAAAACTCGGATCAAGACCCGTTATGCCACCATCGTGCAAATGGTGGATTACTTCACGCGAGGCGTAGATTTCAGTCTGGACAATCCCTCGAACAGCAAGGAGATCTACGACTTGCTGGTTCAAATGCTTCAAGCTTGGCGAGATCACATGGGCTCAAGCGTCAATCAGGGATCGTTTCCTGTGGATCTTTTGGTTTCGATGGATGCCATGGCGTCCAAAGTGTTTGGGTATGCCTGTGCGTTTACTCCCCAGGAACGCGAGGAGAGTTCTTTGGCACAGAAGATCCTGGGCGGATCTTTCAATTCCCAGACTTTCCAGAAGGTAAAACCAGAGATCACCAAAGAAGAAACGGCGAAGAGAGCACACCGCTCAATGGCGGAAACCTTTACCAAAAACCGAAGGTTCTTCAGCATGAGTACGTTGACCAGCTCTACCTTGCCGAAAGTAGGTGAGTGATGGAAGATCTTCCGGAATTTGAGATCGAGCAGAGTCCTCTGTACGACGAGTTCATTGACGTGCAGACGAAGTGCCCGAAGGAGAGTCAAAACACATGGCAAGCCACGTTCCATTTGGGTCAAACCAACACCGAATATCATCCGATCAGTGTGGAGTCGGTTACTTTCAAGCGCGATTACGCCAGTGGATTTGCAGATGAGGTCATGCTTATCTGCATGATCCCTTACGGAAAGTACAGTCAAAAAATCTGGCCGAATCGAGACAAGCTAGAGGTCACACTGACGAAGTATCGCTTGAAGGAAAACTCCACTGAAATCGATTGGGATGCCGACGTACAAACTGAGCGGTACGGAGTTAAACTCATTGAAGAGCATCCAATTGCGGATATGGCAGATCACGAGGCAAAGGACGAGTACGCTCTTGACCTGATGTCTCCGCTGCTGCCGATCAAGTTTCAAATCTTCAACAAGAGCGACGAACGTATTCGACAAATTGAGATCGGTGGGCCCTGGAGAAAGGTAAAATTGGATGTCTTGATGAAGTTGGTGCTGACTCACGAGTCCGGAAAGCTTCTGATTGACAACAAAAAAATAGTAGAGGGGGTGCAAATGCACCCCATCGGAAATCCAAAAACGTACGAGCAAGTAATTATCCCCCACGGTCTGAGGTTGGTAGATCTGGCTGGTTGGTTGCATAAAGAGCATGGTGTTTATCAAGCAGGGATAGGATCCTACGTTCAAAACAAGAACTGGTACATCTATCCACTCTACGACACTAACGTTTATCCAACGCGGAAGAAGACCCTGACGCTGGTGTTGTTGCCGAGTAAGAAGTTCAGTGAGCTTGAACGAACCTACATGGTGCGTGGAGATACGGTCAAGATTCTTTGTGTTTCGGATAGAAACTTCAAAGGCGACACACAGATGAACGAAGCCATTGACGGTGGTGGTGTTCGCTTTACTGAAGCCGATTCTTTCATGGGGAATTTTGGTGAGACAAAAGGAAACAAGTTTGTTGTCAATCGAAAGAAAAACAACAATGAGTTCTTGTCGAATCAGAATACGCTGAGTACACCGTATGCTCCGGTGAGTGAGAACAACATCACGGCCAATCCCTTTGTTCACTATACCGATCTGGCCAAGAGAAAGGGCGGGTTGCTGAGAACCATTTGGCAAAACAGCGAGCCTCGGCTGCTGGAGCCTGGGATGGCAGTGAAAATACTTTACATGCATGGTCCTGATGTAAAGCAAGCTTACGGGGTTTTGGTAGTGGCTAACCACATGACGGTAAAGGTCGGTGATGTTTCAATGAAGAAACACATGACTCATTCGGAACTTTGGTTCTTCACGAACATGAAGATCCGAGAATAAGTCACGAATACCACCCACCACACAGGTATCAAAGCCTGTGTGGTGGGTGGTATGTTGGGGCAATTACATCGGCTTGAGCGTGAGATCAAACATGATCGCTTGCTTGGCCTTTTCCAGGACCGTGGCCTGATCCTGGTTAGCGTCGATCATGACCATTCTCGAGTTTTCTCGCGCCTTCTCACGATAGTACCATTGACGGTACAGTTCGTTCGGAGTGATCTTGTTGCTGAAATGCTTGTCATCCAGCGGGGTCTTACCACGGGACTCGGCACGCTGCTTGGAAACCGAAGGAAGAACATCCAGAAACAGAATCAGATCAGGTGTGCAATCGATGTAGCCGACAACCTTGTCGACATTTTCGATGAGCTCTTCCTGCTTGCCCATGATGCCCTGGTAGACCTCCATGCTCGGGCGGTAACGATCAGCCACCACGATCTTTCCTTGTTGGAGAGCAGGTCGAATAACGGTAGAAGTGGTCTGAATGCGGTCAGCGATGAACAACAGCGTCTGAGCCGACGGGTGCAGTGCGGCTCCAGTAGCTTCGACTTTGTTTTGACTGATCAGGTCACGAATCTGCGGCACGCACGGCTGAAACAGCCCAACAACTGGACGCACTTGGATTTGCTCCAACCAGTCTTTGAGTTGTCGGGAGAGCGTTGTCTTGCCAGAGCCGTCGGCCCCTTCGACGACAAAGAAGAAACTGCGGGGTTCGGGTTCTTTATTCATTTTCAGAATTGGTGGTGGTGATTGGGGATCCGCGATCAAGGTACTTGATCATCCAGGGGTCAAGCTGTGCGTATTGGTTTGGCACGTAGCCGTTGATTCTCAAAATCGTGAAAGTTGCCAGCGCTTTGGCATGTCGTGTGTCAATGAGCATATTTGCTGCGTCAACACTCAGTCCGATTGTTCTCAAGATCTGGCCATGAAGCTCTAGCCATGGCCAAGCAATGACATCAAAGGACAGACTGTTCAGAAGGGTTTCTGACCATTCCAAATACAAACTCAGGGTTTGCTTTTCCTCTTGAGTCCATTCTGATTCGATCTCTTCTTTCTCTCCCCATTTTTCGAGAAAGTCGGCCTTTGCTCGACCTATGGAGATGCCAGAATGGCTCGTATAGGCGATATAACTGCAGATGAGTGAGATTGTCTGCTCGTCCCAAATAAACACGCCAGGAGGGCAATAGTGGCCGTAGATGAACCCGCGCAACATGAGCATTCTTCTTCGAATGAGCAGACTCGCGTTTCTGTCGGGGGTCAGTGGCTCTGAACGACAGTCTTGCAAATAAGCCAAACCCAGTCGAACAAATTCTGAGGCGCTACAGTACCCCACCCGCTTCATGACCTCCAGGGTATCGAATTCCTTCTTCCAAACATTCAAGCTGGAGGAATAAGACTTAATCTTGAGCTCGTAAATCTGACAGAACGGGGCTTTATCTATTCGGCACCAACCGTTACGAGCTTCCACAATGCTGGGCGGATATGGGAAGAAGTCCAGCGCATCCCGGTCCAACGGAATCATGGATGCTGAGGTCGGCTGAGGTTCCGGTATCGGGGTGGGTTCTATTTTTGGAGTAAAGACTTTGTTCTTTTTCTTTTCTTGATGATCGTTGTACCAAGCAAAGGTCATCTCAACGAGCACCCAAGCTACAACTAAAGAAAACAAAATCATGGAAGAAGGATCTGATTCCGAGGAATTCATTTCGTATTTCTCAACTTTTGAGTGACTAAAACATAAGCCTTAGTCGTATTTTTATCTTACAGTCAGGACGTTTGCCCTAACCATGAACTCAGACATTTTACTCTTTCCAACCACACATCTGGATGAAGAGCCTAGCACGCCTAATTATGGCGATTGGGGAACTAATTGGTCATCTGATTTGCGATACGCACTCTCCAGAATACAGGTCCCATTGAGGTACATGTATTTCGGGGTAAAGAAAACAATTGCTGAAGTCAACGCTGCTGCTCTTTTCGAAGAGATTCTTATTCGCAGAGGACTGCCAGTAATTGTGGTTCCCTTCAATACCCACTTCACTCAGTACAAACTGAACTGGGATAGCGGCCTGTTGTTTGAGCTGTGTACTTCTGCACTGCAGGTATTGAGACCACTGGCCACTAATCCCCGGATGGAATTTGAATACTTCTACGTCAGTGGTACGAGCATTGCTGAGGACGATTCACTCACAGCCGAGTACGCTGAGAGGATCATGGAGACAATTGAATCCATACAACCTATACCTGAAGCGATGAAAACTTTAGAGGATCTACTCAAGGACATGCAATGGGTCTTGAGTAACTGACGTAGAAATCTGCATCATTCCTACACCACTCCCTAATCGGGATTGTGGTGTAGGAATTTGTATGTCTGAATACTTCTAAAACGAATTAGAAGGGGCGTAGAAGGCGATAAAATCAAACCAGACTACACTCGTCGGTACCGGGTATTTTAAATCGCTTAAAAAGGATTTAAGAAATTTTTGGGCATATATCACCTGTGTGGATCGAACTATTTCTGACCGATCTAACACATCCGAAAAAGGACGACGCATGCTTGAGAAAATCGATAGCGCGGTGATGTACCGCAAATGTGGACAGCCTGGGGAAACCTTCTTTGTCTATCTCCTGGGACCCTTTGGTTTTATCTATGCCACCTACGAAGGAGAATCCGGAACCGAGCCGGTTCACCCAGAATGTCCTTTGTGGCCTAATCAAACCGATGCCGCCGGGCTGGAAAGTGCCAAAGCACTGATCAAGAAGTGGTTGGGATTGGACCTTGGAGAAGAAACGAAAAGCGTCGGCCTTTCGAGCCCTCCTGCTTTACCTCGCTCGTACGCAAGCCTCTTGAGGAGGGAAGTGAGATGATCTTTGACGCACAAGCGGCAATCAATGCACTGATCGACCACCCGTACCATGAGGTAAATGTCGAGGATCTCCCGACCAGTAACGAAGCCTGGGACGAGCGCATGGCTAGGCGAGAAAAACTCGGGGAGGAGTTCCACGTAGAACTCAACAAAATTCCTCGCAAGGGACTGATCTCCATGACTCGAATCCTTCGGCCAGGGATCAAATACAGCGATCGGATACTGGTTAAGTTCGGACGACAATGGCTTCGAAGTCAGTTGACGCGAAGTCTGTGCTTTCATGGCTACCACAAAGCCTTGGATCATTCCTTGCAGGTCACTCGCGCTTTGCAAAAGCCTCAGGAACAAGAGCACTGAAACACTCGAACAACGCCGTCAAAACAGGGAGCTTCACGCTCCCTTTTCTTTTTTGTTAGCGGAACATTCCAAATTTCTTTAATCACATATAACCAGTGTGAATCGAAGACAATCACGTCTTGCGATAACTCCCGAAAAAGGGAATTAGGAGCCACTATGATCCTCGTCACCACCTTCGCTCGCGTTCTGACTGAGTCTCTCCTGTTCACGAACCGCGCGGTTCGCGGGATCAGTGAGTACGAGGCCATGACCGAGTTGTGCCACGCTGCACAGCCCGGGGGGCCGGAATCTGTAACGCTGATCGGACTCCGCCCGGATGATCTGATCCGGGAGGCGGATACGGTATTCACCGAGGTGGAAGGGTTCAGCCCTCACCTCGTGGGATACTCCAAGATCTACCTCAAGCCTGAGGAAGGTCCTTGGATCGTGCTGTCCTGAAAGGGACAGCACGGAAAAGACAGCAGTAGCGTCTTTTCTTTTTATTCTGTTAAAACCGCACTCCAATTATTTTCAGTCATATATCCTCTCCATGAATCGAAGACCTATCAGTCTTCTACTACTTTCCCTAACGGATAACCTGAGGAATTCGAGATGTCTGAGCAACAAATCAAAAAGAAAAGCACCGTCTGGGGTGGGGCCTTCTGTGCTGTGATCGGTGCAGCAATGGTTGCGCTCGCTACCGTGAAGCTGGTGGCTGTCGCCAAAGAAGGATCCTCCACTAACGAGGCTCAGTAAGCTCTCCGAGCTTTATTACCAATTGATACTCCCGGTCAAGGGAAAGGAATTTGAAATGTTCGGTACTGCTGTGCGTGTTGTGCTTTGGGGTCTGGTCCTTGTTCAAGGAGCCCAACTGGTCGTTGGTGGTGTTCAAGCGGCTGCAAAGGGCATGAAGCTGCCCGATGAAGAACCCACCCAAGACGACGAACTCAATCAAGACTGACTCTCTACCAACTCACTCCTGAAGAAAGGAACTCTCATGATCCGCAATTCCGCTGTCACCCGTCCTGCAGCACTCAACCGGAAAAACCGCAAGGCCGCCAAGATCCGCGAGCGCAATACCGACGCCTGGGTCAAGGACCGCAAGGCTACCCGCGCCGCGGTGCTAGCCATCCAGGCAGCCCGACAAGGCAAGCCCGACAGCCACCCCTTCACCGACTCCGAGATGGAGATCACATCGAAGTACATCAACCAGTGCAAGGCGTAACAGCCCGCACTGGTTGGGAAAGAAAGGCTTGGATAGCTTTCTTTTTTGTTAAGATAAAAAACCTCGTTTTTTAAAAGGGTCCCTTCCCCCCTTTCCTCTTTCTCTTTCTCTTCCTTTCTTCCTCTCTCTTCCTTCTCCTCTTATAGGTTCCCTTTGGAAACCCTCCTTGATCTCCTCAACCATCTCTCTCTATCTATCTATCTCTATCTCTATCTCCTTACCCCCCTACCCCCCAAAAGATATAGATAAACAAAGAAAAAAGAAAAATAAACAAAAAGAAAAAAGAGTTCGAACGAAGGTTCGAAAGGGATAAAGACCAAGTATTTTCTTATAAGTTATATGTAATGTTGATTAAAATAGATAAAAAAGAAACACATTGTAGGATTTTATTTGTAAAATAAGAATTTGTGAGTAAAAAGAAAATCATGTCTTAGGCTTTTGGTTTTGTAAGGATGATGGATGTGGTTAGGGTAGGAAATACTAAACTTGTGTGGCCAAGCTCTGCTTGGCTTAATCCTCAGGAGATCTTGAGTACGCGCGTGGGCGGCGCGTTTTTATGATGTTGATGCATCGAGTAAGATTTTTAAAGGAGAGTAAGCAATGAAACGCAACAGAACCTTAGGGGACTGCAGAGTTTTGGTGAGTAGAGCAGACGCAGAGAACTTCATGAGCATTACACATTCCCCAACAATGAACTCTTGGGCTAGTCTGAGTCTAAGAGCTGGAGAAGTAGTGGTGTCAGTAGAGCCTCCTTTGGCTGATTTAATCTTTATCAAGCAAGACTTGAGTTGGATCGTCCGAAGCATGGAGGACGGCTCTAGGTTGATTTCATTTGCCAGTGACGGGGAGCTATGCTGCGGCTACTGGGTGAGCCAGATTTTAGTGAAGCCGGATGTAGCCAGGTTTGTTCGTCCTAATGAACGCTTTTTAGGACATACATCATCCACGTGACAAGTACCTAACGGAGTAAATTAGTGAGTACACTGCTTAACCCAGCCGAGCTGAGTGAGATTGCGTTCTTTCACCCGGTGAGCAGCAAGGTATGGCTGATGGATGCCACCGAGCAAGAAAAGGAACATTACCGAAGATTCAAGGCGTGTCCTTGGGGGTGTGTGAAAAGGCTGTTTCCTTTACCGGACGGACAGCTATCAACCAAACTCATCACAATTAATTCTTTCGGGAGCAAGAATCGATTGGGCATGCACGATTACTTGATATTCGGCTACGACAACCACGCATGTCCTCCCGGAGTATTCCGCCCGACGGTAAGCGGCTACGCTGCTGTGGGTAAAAGCACATCCCTGTTAGAAATCTGGCGTCACAAACCGTACGCGGTAGAGCAAATGCTCAAAGATCTTGTCTCCGTGCACTATCAAATCTGCCCTGAACTCTGAGGAAGCACCATGACCTACACCCTACTCACCCCGGAAGAACTTCGTGACATTGACTTCTACGTCCCTTCCTTGGAAGATCCTGAATTGAATCCTGCACGACTGAAGTGTGCCGAGAAGTTCAAGACCAACCCCTGGGGCTGCGTCAAGTTCGTTGACCGCAAGTCCGGAAAGACGAAGTTCTTGTCGGTCGATTCGTTCAGCAGCAAAACCCCTGGCCGCACCAACGTGGTTGTCTACGGGTTCGAAGAACTGGACGGTCAGTACAACCCGATTGCGTTGGGAATTCTGACCCACGATGCCATTCGCACATTGACTGAAGTCTGGGAGAAAGATCCTTCTTCGGTTCGGTTCCTGGTGAAGTGCCTCTCGACGCTTTACTGAAGCATCCAAGGAGTTAGACGTGCCGCCTAAATTCATCAAGCTTCTCACACCGCAAGAAATCCAAGCGATGGGGTTCAATAAAGACAGATCCCATCAGATTCTCCCCGATTTGGCCGCTCATTATCAGCGATTCTCTACAAACCCGTGGGGTTGTGCGCTGATCGAGGTGGACGATCGCGGCGTTGTTGGAAACAAGGTAAACAAATATCTCAGCATCGACACAGTTGCACGCGGGGACGATGGGGTTCTGCATTGGCTGGTTTACGGTTACGATGACTTTGGATGTCAAGAAGGAGAATATCGCCCCATTACGGTATTGGAAGCACCCGCTTACGCGGAAATACTTCAGCTCTATCAAGAGCATCCAAAGCTTTTGACGAACCTGTTAGAAACCCTCCATTTGAACCTTGGCCAGATCTTTCTTTGATCGCTCAATCATGATTCCTTCCAACTCCCCCATTCTCTTTGGTTCTCTGCTGCGTACGCTGGAGAACATGGATCCTGATGCTGAAATACAGCACCTGGCATTTCCCCACAGTTACCGTGGCTACCATGAAGACCTGGCTCTCGAGCTGATTCCGGGTGAGCGCATGCTCGCCAAGAATCTCCATGTGGTTCTGAAAAACTTCTACGCCGAACTGATCGACGGAGAGATGCCAGGACACAAAGGAGGATCGCATGAATTCTCCTACAAGAGCCGCGTCTGGGTGGTTTACGAAATGGGACAACTTGCGTCCTATGCTTTTCTGGGGTTCAACCCTGACGGAGACGTGCTTTTCTCGGAGGTTGAGATTAGCTGAAGAATACCAATCCATCACCAGTAGGAGTCCCCACGAAAACAAAGAACTAAAATCTTCACCCGTCCTTAAACCAACCGATCCAACAGCGAAACCATCATGACCAATCCGACCACCCCCATTGTATCCACCAACGAACGCGTGCACTTCCTTGAAGGCTTTCAAGACATTCTCGCTAATCCTCCGACGACGGGCAGTCTCGTTCGGACCTGGGTTCCGGCCGGCGACAAAAGCGAGAACATCGTCGCCCGGTGCAGTAACGGCCTGCTTTTGTCGTTGTCGTTCCTTCATCGAAACGATTTCACGGCGACCATACTGAACCGACCCGAAGACGTCTTGCCCAAGACGATCTCCGGCTGCGTTCGCCTGATCAGCGTCCAGTATGTGATCGAGGTCAGCTCGTCTGCTGCCGATGAACCACAACTGGTGGCACTGCCGACCGCACTCCCCGGACAGGCCGCAGAGGTGTTTGACGAGTACCTGAGTCGAAATGCACATGTGCTCAACCGCGTTGCTTTGGTCGGCCGAATCTTCGAAGTGATGTTTCACGAATTTGAGACGAATGTCAACTGGGAGGTCAAGAAAAAGAAAGACATTCCGGAACATGTGCTTCCGTGCCTTCCCGAATCCTGGGATCGCGTGGTGATCATGTACGAGACCCGGCAGGTTGATCCGTTTGCTACAAGTCTTGAAAAGAGGCCCTACTTCCTGCGCTTCTCTTTTCCAGGAATTTTCGGGACCCACGTCTGTCGCATCTTGAACGGTCGCCGCATGGAAGAGTTGGTGCAAACCGTCGGCTTTCACCCGCCGCCGAGGGTGAGCACCCTCCAGATCTCGCCATTCTGGATTCTGCCCCGCCGCCCGATCCAGTCTCTCACGATCTCCTACGACTCGACTGAAGCGGGGAAGGAGGATTCCGGAATTTGGGTTCAGTCCAACGAGCAACCCAAACGGATCAATTTCCATTTCCTGGAGATCCGCGCACCCAAAGAAGTCAACGTCTGGGTGGGAGCGATAGAGGATTACTGGGGAGAGAAAATAATCCCGGATGGTCTCTGCTTCGCCCTGCGTAACCCCACGGCGGAAGACTTCACTCAAACTGCCCTCGCTATGGAGATCGACGTCGAAATCAAAGAGGTTTAAGACCTAGAAAAATTACATATGTTCTGTGGAGGAGTGCGTGCATCTCTTCGATCGCCTTAGTCTGTCTTCATTGAGTCGCCACATGGTTGCGCCGGCCCTTCATTGGGCGGCCACGGCAGTTACCAATCGCGCCTCGGAGCTACCCATCATCCCGGTTTTCCTGATCGCCGCTCAACGCCTGCCGAATGTCTCCCGGCGTCGCGTTGTCCGATCGGTATCGGCGCAAAAGCTGATGGACGGCCCAGCCGCATGGTCCAACCTGATCGATGGATTGGCCTTAATCCCGGGAGGGAATTTGGTCGAAACTTCTTGAGATCGGCGATTCGTGCTCGACAGTCTGACGTTCGGATCTCTGGCGACATTGCCACTAGAGGTTCCGTCGAAGTTCGCTCTCCTCCACACCCCTTTTAAAGACACCCCCAACACTACGTGTAATGCGTAGTGTTGGGGGTGTTGTATGTTCGACCTTATTTATTTACAAGGTTAAGACATAAAAGTGGATGACTCAAGCCTTACTTCCATTTAACGAGTTGTCCCATCAAGAAAAGGATCCTACACATGAGCACCGTCAATATCGCTGGTCTGGACAAAGCTGAACTCCTGATGCGCGCCTTCAACGCATCCAAACAACAAGGTCTCGGCCTGGCTGACCCGCTCGGTCGGCAAGACATGACGATCGATCAGGCTCGCGCCATCGCCACGCAGGGACCAATGGTGTATGACTACCTGCACGGTCGAGTCTTGAAGATCGATATCTCTGGCAATGAGGTCCGAACGTACGCGTACAACCGCGACGTTGGTCTGGGCGCATTGGAAAAGATCGTCGATGACATGCGCTCTGGTGTCGTGGCCCCTCCGCCGAAACTCGATCGTGAACCTCTCGAGTTCGATGCCGAGAAGTTCGCCCGCGAAAACCCCATCGAGATCCGGCCTCTGTGGAAATAAGTCTAAACCAATAAATAAATAATCCAAACCCCATCCTGTGACAAAGGGCGCTGGTGGTGTGGAATCCATTCGAGTCATGTCGCTGTTGGTTTAAGTTAACGCCCTTAGCACTCTTGTGCTAAGGGCGTCTTTTTATTTTTTTGTCAAATAAAACATAGCCATATATCATCCAGGTAGTAGAGAACCCAAGAACAATTTAAGTCTAACCAAACAACATGCCACCCCTCCTGACTTTCCTAAAGAAATCCATCATTGCTCTGCACCGACTCCATCAGGATGGCGTTTGGGATTGGGAGCAAAAGGTCATTCCCCCCGAGCATCCTTCCGGATTATTGCAAGAACAGATCCACACGAAGCTATTGCTGAGAATGGCGGAGCTGATCAAGGAGAAGGTTGATTGTACCTCCTGCGTCTACCAAATGCTCTCAGAGCACGACTCTAGTCGTCTGGGGGTAGCAGACTACTCAGAGATTGAAAAATGCCTTGGTCGTCGTTTAAAGAAACCTGAAAATGGGCGATCTGGAGATTTTACGTTTCACCACCGAATAGACTTATTCGTTGTAGCGAATGAATCTCGAACGATTGACCCCTACGAATTCCAGCAGTCGGCAAAGCGGTCAATCGATGTCATCAATGCCGCCCTGGCGAGATTGGCCCAACCGATCCCATGGCTGTCCTTGACCCAGACGTTGAAGTTCAAGCAGTATCGACCTAAAGGGCCTCAAAATCCATTCGAGCTGTACTACGAGTTGTTTTTTAGCGGGGTCATCCTAGACCCTGGCCTTTCTGAAGCCAAGGCCGATGAGCTTCGTAGAACCATGATCCGTGCAGGTCACGGCGATTTGAAGGTACCAACCTATACGGGTGGTTGGTTAGACCTTCGAGATCTTTAATACCCGAACACTGGAGTCACCCATGTTGATCATTTCTCACCGTGTAGCCGATGCCGACGTCACCTCCATCGGCTATCGGTACGATCCTGAAAAGGATATCCGCTACATGATCTTTGGACAAACACAACAAATCGGTTGTACGATGTATCTGGTCTATGACCGCGACACGATGGAGTTGGAGCAGTATTTCAGTCTCCGTCCAGGTATCGTGGTTAACGAGTTGCTGTTTTCCGGACCAAAGGAGCGCTGGTTTAACTCCGAGCACTTCATTCGGTCTTTCAAGGTAAAACTTCTCAAGATGACTGAGTCCGCCCCGAAGACGATCGAAGAGGGAGAAGAATCTCCCGACGCAATATCTGGACAATGGAACGAAGCCACCTTTCAAACTTACCTGAAAGAAATGACGTCTCCTCCAGTGCGAAATTGGAAAATCGGTTTTGAATCTTCAGGCAATAAAGATCCTTACGAGTTGCTGCAGATCAGTTATAGCGCATTCCCGCTTCACCTTGACAAAAATGGAGAATTGAAGGGATTAGTTAAAGAATCCCACGATTTTGAGTTGTTTGTGTACCTTACTTGTCGTCTGCGTTCAGACGACCGTGCTAAAAGAATAAAGGCTTCTGGCCTCGTCGTTGTTTAATTCCACCCGGAGAAATACCCATGAAAAACATCCTCGCATTCTCGACCTACCTGGCTTCTCAAATCGAAGAAGGCCAACGAACCAACACGGAGTCGGTCGCCAATGCGGTTATTCTGCAAAACCAGGATGTGGCCCGGAAAGCAGTACATCGCTTCATTGAAGTTGTGAATCTATTTATCGAGAATCCTCAAAACAAAGCGTGGGTATCTGGAGCCAGTACGCTTTTCACGACTGAAAGAGATCCTGAAATCAGAAACCCGTACCTTCCGGATGGTCAAGAAGAAACGACCGATAACCCGGTCATGGCGATGTCGTTCGTCATTAAGTTCAAGACTGTGCATGCCCATGAACTGGTGAAGAAATCCCAGTTCCGTGGGAGTTACGCTATTCAGGATCGATTCATTCAAATACTGATGACGATTCTGATCAAGTATCTGTCCATCACGAAAAATCAAACTCGTCGTGATTATGGTCAAATCCAAGGGAAATACCAATACCAACAAACACAGGAAGAGGGTGGAGAGGTTGTTCTCAAGGTTCTCTACCTTTTCGATACTCCTTCGTTCTACCGGCTCTGCCGGATCGATGTCCCGACATCGCCGCTGGACGTTATCGAAGAAGAAATTCGCGAGACCGGATTCAGCCTGTCAGTGGAAGCGATAACGGAGTTTGAAACCCGATACAAAGCCAAGAGCTTCATCTGACCACCCCCTTTATTGGTGACGACATGACTATCGACAAACCCTCCGAAGACTCCAATCCGTTCCCGGGCGTGCTTAAAAGCGTGATTCGGGATGCTGTCGATCTCCAGCAACCAACGCTGAAATTCCCCCGCTTTACCGGAAAGCCTCGAATTGAAAACAAAGACGGTTGTTGGATGCCGTACCAAACTGACCCCGTTTTCCTCGCACACCTGAAAGAACAAAAGGAAGAATATGCCCTTGACGTTTGGGGTTGTCCTGAGGATGGGCCCGAGAAATTCAACGGCACCTACTGGTTCGATACGGCAGATGAGCTGTGGTTGTATAAAGAGAAACTCTCAGCACTTCAGACAGGTGCCAGCTCTGCCTCCTTTGGTCGTGCAGTGAGGGCGAAAACCTTGGTCGAAGCGACCATGAAGTTACCCACCGGGGAAGAGTACGTCGTACACGAGGAAATTGGTTACGCATATCCTCCCGATGTCGCTCGTTACATGTACGTTGACGGCAACTACGGCTGTGACTGCAATCGCAGCATCAAACTGAGGAGAATGGGGGTGGATATCCCCGAACACGACTGCGGAGAAGTGATCGCCACGACCAAGGTGCGCGTATTTCTCGACTGGGGCGACGGTAAGAAGTTCGAGGTTCAAGGTCTTGAAAAAGGCGACATATATCCCGGCGAAGTAGGCTAAGCGAAGTAAGAGGAAAAGATGTCTGATTTGAAACTTGAAGGTCCGGAAGGGGCCCAGAAAATCCCCCTGATGGAAAAGCATCATGTCGATGATTGGGTAGCCATGGTGCTCAATCGTTACGATTTGAGGCAAACTGAAGAACAAGCACAGGAGAAAGCTGCCGCGGCGTGGTTCTGGATCTTTGGTGCATCCCAAACGGTCCAGCCAGCTTTCCTGTCGGTGTTTTCAGTGAAGTGCCTACCGACGCTCACCTGCCAGTACCGGGGGCAACTCCACCGAGTGACCGGAAGTTCTCGACTCGGTGACGTGTGGCTCACAGAAGACCTCAGTCAGTCGGAAGGATATACCAAGAGGGTCAGCATCATCGACTGTTTCGACTGGAAGATTGTCCGAGAGTTGGTCAATCTGGAAGACATTCTCAGCCCTGAGGAGTGTGACTTCGTCCAAAGAGTGTCGAATTATTCCGGAGGAAAAATCCATGAGTGTTTCCACTATCCTTCGGAAGAAGAAACCATCTGCCTGTGGAGGCGACCAGAGGAGATGGGGCTGATCAAATGCGTGGGCAGCTACAAGTGGGTCGCCACGCCAAAACTCCGCCAACAGTATCAAATGGTCAATAACGAACCTAAGCCCTAAGGAGCAACCATGAGTAACGACGAGCGGATGCATCCGCCCGTTACCCACATCAAACTGGGTAACGGTGAGAAGATCAACTACGAGAAGACGATCGCTGAAGCAGAAATTCAAAAAGCGTCAAACCTTCCGGATTTACTGAAGATCGTCCAGGATTATAACCGGGAGAAAAATCCAGCGATCATCTTCGTCACCTCTCCAACGGGATCTCCGCTGGATACGGAATACTGGACGGTTCGAGGGAGCGCAGGTAGGCTGTCAGCGACGCATGCGGACGAGCCTTTAAACTTTATTCACGTCACTCGACAGCCTCCTGGCGATCAAGAACAACTTCGTTTGAAGATTCTGAAAACCAGAAGCCACAACGCTTTTAGGATTGTAGATATGCCTTTCCAACTCTGGGAACCCGAACGTCTTCGATACGAAGATTTGAGAGTCGATATGACGGAAGTTCGTATCGAAGACTTCGAAAAGAAACGACGAGAGAGGGTCTCAAAAGCGCATCTGAAAAAGAATGGCGCAGCCAGACTCCAAGCCTTCTCCAAAGAGAATCCGCTGAAAACGGAACTTCTGAAGAAAAGCCCCTTCCTCACCCGAGAGCAAAAGAATGTCATTTATGAAAAATCCACCCCCCGCCGCTAACACTCCTTCGGAGGAAACCTTTAACGGTGGAGTCGCTACCCCCATACCTGGGGATTTGAATTACGAAGCTGCTATTCAGGGTTTGGAGCAATACCTGGAAGCCAAAGTCTCGAGCGCTATGTCCGAAAAGGAAGGCCCGGCGAGGGAAGCGCCCGCTGAAACGGACGTAGATCTGGAACTGCACGAACGTCAGAGAAAAGCACTCCAGGAAACGCTAGAGCGTTTTCATCGAAATGCCACGATTGGAGCGTTCAGCACTTCTCGTAGTTTTCGAATCACGGATATTGAGAGTGGTTCGGAAGAACTTCAAAAACTGATCGAATCATTCGGGGACGACACAAACCCCAACAACCGGTCGGTTATTTATGGCCTCGCCACTGGAAGGTTCGGTGACGGAAAAACTCGGATGACTCAAATGTTGATAGATCAAGCTATCGAAAGAATCAAAGAACACCAGGTAGGGCCGAAACTACCGAAACATCTCCCTCAGACGTTCATCTTTTCTGACGTCGGTCCCGCGGGAGGACTCCGTCGAGCGTTACTTCGGATGGGGCCGTCACCGGAAATCGAGGTTCTTTCTTCGAGTCATTTAAATTTCCCAGAGAGCGATTGGAAATTTTCGTGGCACAACCCATCGGTGACGAAACAAAAGAAACAAAAGAAACAGAAGTTGGCTGTGGCGCAGCCTTACTCAAAGCAAGCCAAGAAGAGCCCATTGGCGTTCTTGAAGGACAAGATGGAAAAGAAAGCCGAGCTCTTGGGTTCCAACCCATTCATGAAAAAGAAGGATGTATCATGACCAGCGACTCAAAAGTCACGATAATGAACTGGTTCTCTTCGAGTGATTACCAACCTACGCCAGATCCAGCCCTTCCGTCGGACTTCATCAAAGATGGAGTGCTGGACATTTACTCGGTGGCAACGCGCCAGGCATTAGTAAAAATCCTCGAACTGAGGAATGGTTCAAGGACAGAGCCGACCGTTGAGATCAACCAGGTTATCCAATCGCTCTTGAAAGGCAGTGGGAAGTCTGAACTCAGCAAAGAGCTTTGGCTGGAGCATTGCAAAATTCACGGGACATCACCAGAGAACGTACTGGTGATTGATTCCTTGGCGGCTCACGCGGAAGCTTATCCATTCGCTTGTACCTACCCTGATATGGAGATCCTGAATGATCCCATTGATGAGTGGACCGACCTTGAAGCACAAGAACGAGAAAGAGTCGAGAACCTGGTTTCAAAACCTTACTCCAAGAACGCCAAGAAAAACCCGCTTGCTTTCTTGAAGGACAAAGCCAACAAAAAAGCTGAACTGGTACGGAAAAATCCCTTCTTCAAAAACACCGGAGTCAAGTAAATGACGAATCGCTTCCATTTGAAACCTTCCAGCTTTGTGGTCCGCGTGAAACGACCTGAGGGAGAAGAGCTTCGAATCCCAGGTTCCTTCGATGGGAAGACTCCCAAGGCTGAGAAGCCGGTAAAGGTCGTTCGAATGGGGATTGTTCAACCGCCCCATTCTGGCGCACCCTCGGAGCTTCCGGCACCGAAAGACAAACCTCCAGCGGTTACGCGAATTGCCCCAGGGAATAAGTGGGAGTCACCAGGCCCTTGGGCAAGGTGGCTGACCACCGATCAGGCCGTTGCCATACTGAAGGCCGCCATCGAGAAACTGGAGAATGCCGAGGCTCCTCTCTACGTCACTGATTTGTTTGGTGAAGAAGGGCTGACTGAAGAAAATCCACTGCCCAATCCCCCATTCAACTGGAGGCAATTGTGACTCTCGATGAATTCATTGAACAAAACAAACTGCGGGTGTATCGAACGTTCACGCGTCCGGCTGACAATCGGTCTTTTCACTTCCGCATTCTCCATGCGGAAGTTCTACACGAAGGTCTTCTAAAGGGATTGTTTGGAGAGGGTAAAACGCCGAAATCTGCTGAGGCTGACTACGTCGAAAAGATCAAAGGAAAAACGATTGTACTGGAGGCTTATTCCAACCTTCGGCAAGAAATCCAAGTCCCATTGGATCTGACCATTTAACCAACAATGAACAAGCACCATGGCAACTCAAGACCTTCTCCTGAAAATCATTGCACGATGCAAGGCTTCTGTAACTCTTACAGTTAACGACTACATCTGCTCGCATCAATCGGTTGCAGAAGAGATTGAAACCTACCTCAGCACGGGTCCGGATAGACTCTCGTCTTTCCTCGAGGGTCAGAAAACCATCGAAGAGTGTATCGAAAAAGACACCCTCATCTGTTTGGATTTCTATCCCGATACGCCCGGAGGTTTTTACACGATCTACCATTGGGATCTTGAAGCGATCTTGAAGGAAGCCTGTGAAATTCTAGGGATTCCCTTGGAATAAACCAACACCCCCGCCCTAAAAGGGCGGGGGGTAAATCTTTATTCTTTTTTCAAATCGTCTGCCTAAAACAGAAACCAACCAACATGGACATTTCAGCAATCTTTGATTCTCTATCTGGCTGGATAGAGAAATACAACACCCTGATGGGCAATAACGGCTTCCTTGCCGCAACTCTAGCGGGAGGACTCATGTACGCACTGTCTTGGATTTTCGAAAGACTGTGCGCAACTGTCAATTGGCTCTTCCGGTTCAGTGTGATTCAACTCACCCTGCAATACGACGGAGATCAATCGAATCAAGTCAACTACGCCATCTTTCTCCGGTGGGTTCAACCCAAACTACTGAGTGCCTTTTCTCGGATCGCAACAGTGCGAACAAAGAAAAGAGACTGGTACACCGACGAAGATAGTGAGCCAGGACAACGATTTCTGTCGGTGTCTCAAGGGCTTCATTTCTTCTTTTACGAGAAGCGACTCTTCTGGATATTCCTAAGCATCAACGATACTCTCGCCACCGAAACCAACAAAGAAGCCATTAACGTTTACAGTTTCGGCTTTGATACGTCTGTTTTCAAGCGGATGGTGATGGAGGTTTTCCCAGCTAAAGTGGACGAAGGAAAGCTCAAAGTTTTTTCTATGTCGACCGGCATCGGGAAAGACGAGATCGGAGACGACATCTGGTCCAGTAAGGAATATCCTCCTCGTTTGCTTGATTCGGTAGCGATGCCTGACGCTACCCGGAAGCAATTAGAAGATTCAATGGAAAGATTCCTGAGTATGCGGGAGTGGTACACGAGGAACGGAATCCCATACAAGCTGGGTATTTGTTTCTATGGTCCTCCCGGTACCGGAAAAAGCTCGATCTCTCGGGCGATAGCGCATCACCTCAAGCGCAATCTTTATTGCATCAACCTCAGCGAAGTTTCCAACCTGGCCTTCACTGCCCTGCTTCGAAACATTCCTCCAAAGTCGGTGGTGCTGTTTGAAGACGTGGACACCAACACGAACCTCCACTGCCGCACCTACGGTCACAAAGAGGACGACAAGAAGGTAGGTCTGGGAACTGTTCTCAACGGAATCGATGGTGCAGAGGTTCTGGATGATCTCGTGCTCATCTTTAATACCAACGCGTATGAAGTGCTTGACCCAGCCTTTCGCCGCGCCGGGCGTTTTGATTTACCGCTGTATATCGGCAACCTCAATGCAGAGCTGGTAAAGAAGCGGATGCATTACTGCTATGGAGAGGAAGCCCTGGCAATCGATCTGCCAGAAGGGTTTGAGATAAACGGATCCGAACTCCAGAGGATCATCAACGAAAATCCATTGGATGCAAAAGCCGCCATTCTTCGCTTGACAGCATAAGCACCCATGGGGTGAGCACTTGCGTGCTCACCCCTTAGTTATTTTTTTGGATGCGACATAATGGCAAACTCAGGCGATGGATTCACCGACAACGGCGTTATCAAGTTCAGTATCAATTTCCCCCCAAACGAGGAACGCAAGGATACTCCTTTGTTCACCAGAACAAGAAAAATCTTATCCAAAGACATCGGAGGTAGATGCTATGTTTGCAATCGAACAGCCAAGGAGTCTGGTTCTGCACTAGAAGCGCACCATCATCCGATCATGCGAGCTTTCATGCCGATCGTGGATTGGGAGAGGTTCTCCAAAGAAGCAAAAGCTGGTATTTGGGGTGCTCGTATTGCGTCCTTTGACTGGTCTAAGTTCGATCCGAACAACCCTGTAACCTTTGTAGACGACATGCGTTACAACGGGATGCTTCTCTGCGTTGATCACCACCGCACCGCAAATCAGGGCATCCATAATTTGCCGTACCCTCTGTTCATCGCCCAGAAATATGCGAAAGAAGGATACGTCTTCAGTGGCAATGAAGTGATTGTTCGAGGTCACGATACCGCCGCCCAACAAACGCTGACGGATATTGGTTTGTCCAAAATTTAATAGCGGTACATTATCAATCTGATTCGGAGCCATACTCCCAATCCGTCGTAAATCTTCAAGACGAAAAACTGAAGAAATCACGTTCAGAAGGATCCATCATGCGTTTTCTCTCACTCTTCCGTCCGATCTGGATGGCAGCGATCTTCAGTCTGGCTGCGCTCTTCATCCCGATGAGTTCTCAGGCCCAGACCAATCACGGCTTCACCGTCACCCTCAACGGCGACTGGTATCTCCAAGTGGGGGATGTCCTGAATCAGAGTGATCCCGGAATCTCCATCGTCGGCCTGGAATACGGAACCGGTCCATTCCGTGAGGGTGGGGCTATTTTCCAGCACTTCACGGGCAACGCCACCGAACTCCAACCCTTCCCTGGCTACTCGGACTACTACGGTCTCAATCAGTGGGGCTTCAGCCCGGTTGCTCCTGGCGATCGTTTCTACTTCTCGGGTTTGGACCTGGACATTCTGCAACCGGGACTGATCCCGGATGGAAACTACATCGACACTGCCGGAGGCACCATGCGCGATGCCTACGTGGAAGTGTTGTTCTCGGACGGCTTCTACAAACGGCTGAGTCTGAACAGCACGCCCTGGCTGCAAACGCAGATCCTGCAGTTCACCGAACAGGTGAGCCCCGTGCCTGAGCCGAGCGAGGCCACGATGCTGATCCTGGGTCTGGCGATGCTCGGAGTGCATCGCCGTCGACAGAAGCGTTGATCGCTGACGACTGAAGTCTGAATCAGAGTCCAAGCCGTAATCGGCTTGGACTCTGTATCTATTTTATTTTGGTCATATATACTCCCACTGAGTAGAGCTAATTCGCTCTTACCGAGAACCCTCCTGTTAAGGAATTGATATGGCACGAGTAGAATGGTGGTTTGGGCGACCTGTGTTTTTCGGCGATCACGTGCGCAACGCATATTGCGGAAACGCAAGATTGATGGGTGAAGATTTCGGAGTCCCGGCCCTGAAGGAAATTTCCTCAGTTTGGGACCAATTCAAAGCCCCTGACTTCATGAACTTCTTAGAGGAGATCTATGTTTTCATTGGCAAGAATCTCGAGGAGAAGCTTTCCCCGAATCAGCTCTATGCGGCAATCGCTCATGAGCTAGGACATTACGAGTTCAGGCACTGCTTTAAACCCCCTAGGGATATGTCAGAGCGTCTGGCCCAGGAAATGGAGGCTGATCAATTCGCCATTTCTTTAGGTGCCGACCCCGAAAGCTTACTGGAAGTGATCGCTCTGATAAACGCGGAAGAGATTAAAGAGCTTTCAAAGACCAAGACTCCAGCCGAGATCGGCAAAATCTTGGACCAACATTACAAGGACATGGGTCCCAGATACTTGGCTTTGTCCAAGTAAGAAAAGGGGTAACCCCTTTTCTTTTTAGTATTAATTGAGTCTTAATAACAGCTTTAGCTAAAACACTTCCTTTTCTTAGGAGGCGTTTTAGCTAAGGTACTTATTTGTCTACTCCCTCAGTCAACCACCATGTCATCTTTGCATCGACTTCACTTGGAAGAAAATCAGCTCGTCTTAGCCGGCGTCTTTTGTTTGAAAACCAAACTGCCCAGGTCTTTGGGTTGGGAATGGTTGAAGACCAAAAGAGGTCATCGGTTTAGTGTCTATCTCTCAGAGGGAGCCACCCATGCTTTATCTCTGTCCGATTTACACGCCATCAAGAGCGCCCTCTACCCTCTGATCACCCCTGAGGTCGGAGATGCTCTGGAGATCAATCGCTTAGGATCCATCGAAGCCGTTGAGCAAGAACACAGGGAGAATAACCTAAGTCGCACAGACTTGATAGCCATGACGGTGGAGACCACTGATTTACTGAGTGTGTTCTACCCCAAAATAAAGAGAGCTATCCGCTGTGCTGAGATTAACGAAAGGTGTCGGGACAATGTTATCCCTGGCGCAGATTGAAAACATCAGACTGCAAATGGCAACCTCCTTCCCGGAAGTTACGGTGGAGGTGCGCAAAGATCACAATCTCATCTGTATCCATTGTGACGATTCGAGGGTCATCCCGCGATTGAGTCGGCAATTGGTTTACTTGCTTACAGGTACTGGTTATAACGCTAGCAATTACTGCGTCTTCCCAAACCTTTTGAGCCAGTCTCGGAAAGTGACTTACCGTTTGACCAAGACCCCACAGGGTCAAAAATCAAAATGATTTAACTACTGGGGCCAAAAGCTCCAGTAGTTAAATATGTTTTTTGTTCTATCGAATAGTACAACACCAGAGCACCGAAGATGATCTTCATTTATCGCATCGAACATTGGAAGACTTCGACCGATCCGAGGTCTTTTGAAGCGGAACACAAAGCTAGAAGGTGCCTGAGTTCTGAGTATTTCGACCTGGGTCCTCGAACGAAAGAGTTCTTTAAAAAGCCCAGTAAGCGAATTAAAATCGGGTACAAGTCACTCGACTACCTCAAGGGTCTGATCGTGGACCAGACGGGCTTTGAGAGGGCGGGGTTGGTCATTCGGGGGTATTATTTAAACCCAGTCCTCGCTGAAGACCAGATGGTTTTGTTCAGTAGCATCAAGGCTGATCAAACAAAGGACATGTGGCCATGCCGGCCTTCGGTCATGAACAAACACAAACCTTTTCCAATCGCTGAAAAGGTTTATTGCGGTCGCCCGAGTATTTGGGGAAACCCATTCCCGGTAGAGTCCGCACCGCTGAATATCAAGAGCGCTAGAGACTGGAGCTGCGATGAATTCGATGCGTACCTGGTAAAGAATCAGACTTTAATTAATCGAGCAAGACTTAAGCTTCGCAACCTAAGTCCAGAATGTTGGTGTTTTCCGGCCAGGTGCCATTGCAATACGCTGCTTCGTGTAGCCAATTGCCGGGCGTTTATTCCCAATTTGTTTCTAAGGCTGCTTCCAGAAAATTCTGACGATACATTGTCAGAATGAATTAACCACCATTGCCCTTAGGAGAGTCCCATGCTGAACCCAAAAATCCGAACCGTCATTCTCCGATTGACGGGAACGAAAGGTACATACGTGAATGCGCATGGAAAGATTTCGCGTGCGTCCTTCTTTGTCATTTATCAAAGGGAGGAGGAGCTTTACGTTTGCCCCGCATTGGTGGTGATGCCATTTGCATTGTCCCCCATCGAAGTTCGAGGTGAGACCATTCAGTTGTCCACGGACACGATTGGGGGTGTCGTGCCCAAAATTCCAAGTCATGTCGATCTGGGCTCAAGCCGCGAGGCTCTCTTTTGGAGAATTGAAAACTTCAATAACGCCCAAACACAACAGCAGCGCAAGATCGTAGCGTTGTTTGAAGCATCTTCCGGCGCGATTTATATCGTCTAAGTACCGAACCATCCTGATAAAAGGAACTCACGTGTCTGCTATTTCCAACGCCACCGAAATCATCACCACCGCGACCACTTGGTCGTATTGGCAAGTCGACGAACGCCGAGAAGCTTTGACGCTTCAAGGACAAAAAGGAACCTTGGTGGTTTATAGCCATCAGCATGACTGGTCTGAAGTTAATCCGAATTGGATAACTCCCGACAATGGAGCCTTTCCTACCTGTGTGGTTGGCAAGTCTTTGTTTTCGGAAGGAAGCGAAGCGGAAAAACACGCCAGGCGTTGCGGATATCAAGTCCAGGTAGAACCTCAAGATTTGGCATCGGTCAAGGCGCAAGCGATGGAATGGTTGAAAATCTGATGTCTTCTATCATCTTACCACACACGATCATTGACACAAGGGACGATCGTCGCAATCGTGCGATGTATCTGATCGATACCATGAGCCGGTGGAAGAGAAACCCACTCGTGAGAACCCTGGATAGTTTGGCCATTCTGAGTAGCTTTGGGGTGCTCGTCGTCTATCGAAACGGTCACGCCGTTTCAGAGATCGATCCTGACTGGCTATCTGAAGATCATCCTATCTGGTCCGATCAACATGTAGGGATGTACCTCTACGAGGAAGGAAGCTCCCAGGAAATGCAAGCCAAGAAACAAGGAAAGCCACTGACAATTCTTCGCAGTGATGCAATGGCGATCCAAGAAGAAGCCAAGCGCTGGCTGCGATTCTGATCTCGTTTGAATTGCAACGATGGGGCTTCGGCCCCGCTTTTTTTTTTTTGACATAAAAAGATCCGGGTGAGCCGAAGCCCACCCGGAGTTCGTCCACCCAGACGAAAAAAAGGAGATCGATGCTCACTCGATTCATTCCATACGATTATGAAAAAATACTCCAGTTCTAAAATCAAGTGTCAGACAACCAACCCCTTTGATCATGGAACAATACCTCGACATTCTTCGACACATCCGAGAAAACGGCAAGCCTTCACCGGATCGAACTGGAACGGGCCGTACTCGAATCTTCGGCAGCATGCAGCGCTACAACCTACAAGACGGGTTCCCGATACTCACCTCGAAACAAACGATGTTCAAGGGAGCCATCGCTGAACTCCTTTGGTTTCTGGAGGGTTCAACCAACGTCAATCGACTCAAAGAGATTGCTGGCGGCAACTTGAAATTTTGGGATCGGTGGGCAACCGAAACGGGTGATCTGGGCCCGATCTACGGTACTCAATGGACTCGCTTTTCCTCCATCGTTCACGATGGAAACGGCGAGGCCCATTTCAAAAAGATCAATCAGATCGATGAGCTGATCAAGAATCTCAACGAGCGTCCTTTCTCGGCGCGACACATCGTCACGGCCTGGAATCCGGCGGACTTGCCGGATGAATCCAAGAGCCCTCAGGAAAATGTCCGTGACGGAAAGATGGCGTTGGCAGCCTGTCATTGCCTCTTTCAGTTCTTTGTGGCTGAGGCAGACGGAGATTCCCGACTTCGCCATCTGAGCGCGATGTATCCGAATGGTTTGGAGATCAGCGATCGCCAATACGATCTGTCGAACGAGCCCGGACTGCATCGCCTGTGTGACGACTATCAGGTACCGAAGCTTCAACTGTCGTGTTTGTTGTTCCAGCGCAGCTCCGACAAATTCGTCGGAGAGCCGGTGAACATCGTCAGTTATTCCCTCCTGACGCACATGGTGGCTCAGGTCACTGGAATGATTGTGGGGGATTTCGTCCACATGGGTGGTGATGTCCATATCTATCACGATCAGCTTGAAGGGGTCGACGAACTGCTGAGCCGAACCCCTGGAAAACTTCCCAAGCTGAAGCTCAATCAGGGTGTGAAATCTCTGAAAGATTTCAAGATGGAGGACTTTGAGTTGGTGGGCTACGATCCCCAGCCGGCAATTGCGGCGCCTGTTTCGGTTTAACCGAATAGGATGTAAGAAGTGCGGTTTCGATCGCACTTCTTATGCTGGCTACAGATAAGTCCCGGCCCAAATTCCCCTCCATTTCTTTTCCTCTTTCCTCCAACACCATGCTAAAAATAGCGATTAAGCGCGACGGTACCCACGAAGCGGCTCAGCCTCACAAGCTCCACAACTGGGTCCAATGGGGCGCCGGTGAGCTTCTCGGTGATCGGATTGACTGGTCCGGCATTTGCATGGACACCACCGCTCGTCTGGGCGAAGTGGAAACCACGGTACAGATCAACAAAACTCTCGTCGACGTCCTTATCGAGCAAGCAGACTGGCCTCACAACCTGATGGCTGGTCGCATCTATGCTGCCGATCTGCGAAAGCAGCTCTACAACAACAAGCTGCCGACGATGCGTGAGATGTATGAAAAACTCCTGAAGTTGAACTTCATGGAGCCGCTGCCTTACTCCGATTCAGATTGGGAGAAGATCGAGAAGATCATTGATCACGATCGTGATTTCACGATGGCTCATTTTCAGATCAGCCAAATCCACAACAAGTACAGCATTCAGGATCGTCACGCGAAGGTAAAATTCGAGATGCCTCAATACGTGTTCATGCGTATGGCTCTGGCTTTGTCGAAGAGTTCGGACAAGGATGTCCAACTCTCCCTGATTCGCGATTTCTACGACTACTTTTCGTTCGGTCGAATCAACTCCCCCACCACGAACTACGTCTATCTCGGCACCCCGATGCATGGGCTGGCTTCGTGTTGCCTGTATTCCACGAGTGACACCGCAGACAGCATCGACGTGGGAGATTCAATCATCTCGCGCATGACCAAAATCGGCGCTGGTATCGGTGGCATGATCAACGTTCGATCGCCGGGGGATCCGGTTCGTAACGGCGCGATCATTCACAAGGGCAAGATGGATTATCTCCGCTCGGCTGAAGCTGCGGTGAAGAAAAACACCAAGGCCGGACGAGATGGCGCATGCACGCAGTATTACAGCGTGTACGATCCGGAGGCGATCTCTATTGCCACGGCACAGAACCCGAAAGCTACCGACGCCAATCGAATTCGCGGTCTTCATTTCGCTGCAATTTACAACCGGTTCTTTGCCGATTGTGTTTTCCGAGATGATTCGATCTTCACGTTCAACTGCTTCACGGCTCCGGTTTTGTTCGACCTCATCTTCAGTGGCAATGAGGTGGCATTTGAGCAAGAATACAACCGACTGTTGGCGGACAGCTCTTTCAAGAAAACGTTCGTTCGTGCCCGTGACGTGGCGCTGGCTTTCCTGATCCAAGAACAAGAGGTCTCGACCAACTACGAGTTCAATGCCACGGAAGTGAATTGGCACACGCCGTTCAAGGAACTGATCCGTACGTCAAATCTGTGCTTGGAGGTGTGTCAGCCGCACTTCCCGTACGAGAATGAAATGGATCTGTATCTCGAAGAAGATCACGGTCGAGGTGAAATCAGTGTCTGCTCACTGGGCGCAATCAATGTTGCCACCCCGATGACGGACGAGCAGTATCTGCGTGCGTGCTATCTGACACTGCTGATGATTGACGAGTGCATTCACCTCAGCGATTATCCGTATCCGCATCTGAAATTCACTGCCAAACAACGCATGAATGCCGGTGTCGGCATGATTGGGGTTGCGACGGTGATGGCACGCGCTGGAGTGAAGTACGGAAGTCTGGAGGGTCGCAACCTGCTGCACAAGCTCTCCGAGCGGCACATGTACTTCATGATCAAGGCGTCTCTTCAGCTTGGTCGCGAGAAGGGCAATGCTCCTTGGATGCACAAGACCAAGTGGCCCGAAGGTTGGTTGCCGATCGACACCTACAACCGATCGATTGATGAGATCGTCACTGAGTCATATCACTACCCGTGGGAAGAGCTCCGAGCCGACGTTGTTGAAAACGGCGGCATTCGCAACTCCTGCCTCGTGGCGCACATGCCCACCGAGTCTTCGTCCAAGGCTTCTGGTCCCCCGAATGGACTGTACCCGATTCGTGGCCTGTCGCTGCTGAAAACGGACCAGGGACATGCTATCGATTGGGTTCCAATCGACGGCGATCTTCTCGGAGATGCGTACGAAAACGCCTTCGATACTGATCCGGTCGACATGGCCATGGCTTACGGCGTGGTTCAGAAGTTCACCGACCATGCTAGTTCGGCGGATGGATACATGGATCGGATCAGGAAGCCTGTGTTGAAACATAGCGATCTGGTGAGATTTTGGCACGCACGTGTGAAGTACGGGAACAAAACTGCTTACTACACCAACACCCGCACTCCGATGAATGCGACCGAACAATCAAAAGCCCCGGTTTGCGGATCTGGCGGCTGCACGCTCTGAAGAGAAACAACATGATTCCAGTCAATATTCTCAACACCAGTAAGACCGACTACGAGAGCCCAGCCCTACTGTTGGGGGAGCAGCGTCCCGGTCTCTTCGACACCATCCATCCTCATCATCCGAGACTGCGGAGTTTGTTCCGAGATCTGAGAAATCAAGATTGGGACGAATTGGAGTTCCCTTTTGACTCGTGTGTGCAGGAGTTCAAAACCTGTGCTGAGCATGAGTTCGATGCGCTGATGGATGTGATTGCCTATCAGTGGGAAACGGACTCGGTGGCGGCTCAGAGCTTGGTGCCCATCACCTCGCAGTTTGTTACCTCGAACATCCTCAACCGACTGTATGCCCGTATTGGTGAGAACGAATACTTGCATGCACCCACCTACTCAGAGATCCTGAAAAACTCGTTCGAGAACCCGGATGACATCCTGAAGGACATTCATTCTCGCCAGCACTCCTTCGATCGCTTGGAGGGTGTCACCCACATCTACGAAGAGGCTCGAATCGCGGGCTTGGAGTACGGTCTCGGTCAGCGTCCGAACAACCAAGAGTTGTACGAGATCGCCATGAAGTACCTGCTGACCAACCTGGCGATGGAGGGCGTTCAATTCACGCCTTCCTTCACGTTGGCTTTTGCCTATGGCAAGCAGGGTCGCTTCATGCCGGTGGCCGACGCCATCCAAAAGATCGCTGTGGATGAATACCACATCCACGTCCCGACGGGACAATACGTTCTGGATTGGGAATTCGGAACGGAGCGCGGGATCACGGCCTGGCATCGCCTGTCCAAGTGGTTTATCCAACTGGTTCGTGGGATTGTTCACACCGAATATTCCTGGAATGCGCGTCAATTCCGGGGTGGTCGTGAGCACATGGGTCTGACGAACGAGCTGCTGGACATGTATGTTCGATATTGCGCCACCAAGATCCTGAAGTCTCTCAAAATCCCGGTGCCGGAAGATCTCCTGCAGGAGAGAAATCCTCTGCCTTGGACGGAACAGTGGTTGAATCCGAATCTACGACAAGGGTCGGCCCAAGAACAGCGCGGCGGTAACTATCTGCTCGGCGGATTCGTGAACGATATCGGACGCCGTCCTCTACCCGAATTCTATTTGGGTCCGAGAAAGTAATTCCTCCTCCACTGGAGTACCCTCTTGGCTCAAAAGGCCAAGAGGGTACTCCAGTATTTTTTGGGACATATATTCTCATTACGAAGTCAACAACCACTCCTGAGAAAAGGATTTGAAATGAATTTGCCCGAAATGACAATGGCCGGTGAGATTTACCGTAAAGTGCATGAGAATCCAGGTATCTGGGTTTCCAAGTCTGGGAGTTTCTGGCGTGAGGACAAGAAGTTATTCATGACCCCAGTCACCAAGGTAAATTTCGCGCTGGTAACCCCTCGGAATTATTGGTACGTCAACTATCGGCTGACCGGGGAGCGACCCGTCAGTTTGTTGATCAATCGCCTGATGGCAAAAGCCTGGAAGGAGAAGCCGGTGGGGTTGAAAGAATACGATACGCTCCCGGTAATTTACCGAGTAAACCCGACAACGCTAGAGTTGGCGTTGGATTTGACCAACATGGCTTACTGTGTCGTCAAAAATTACTACTACAATTTTGTTTGTGGTCAGGTAACGATTGGAGAGAAAGTCATCGAGTTCAAAAGCAATCGCCACTTGGGATTAATTTTAGAAGAGAACAAAATCTCTTTGAACAGAGAACAAATTCGAACCCTGTTCAGAAGAAAAAGAACAGAACACCCCACCATAAAGGGGTTTTCTCTGACGTACTACGACGAAAACAAAGTCGCGTAATCATTTCAACCACCACGAGGATCAGCCATGCATCAGCTCAACACCCCTAGTCAGCAATTCCACCACGTCGGAGCGGTTGAAATTCGCCCCAATAATTTTGCTGTCACGTTGCCGTTCGAGATTCTTGATCGGAAAATAAATATCAGTACCCATAAAAGTCTCACGTGGGGAGAGATTCATTCGCTTCTCAGTAAGCACACGCGTGAAGGTCTGCGCATGTTCTTGGTGACGACCAAGGGACAAAGTCATCTCGTCTTGGAGACGGACAAGAACATGAATCCAACGGATGCCCGGAAATTGGAGCAGGAGGTCTACCTGCTTTTGACCAAGGCCATTGGAAGAGATGAGAATTCCAACGACGTGAAGTCCAGCCGGAGTAGAAACCTCACCGTGTTCGGTTTCTATCACGGAGATGATGCTGTGAAGTTTCTCAACGCTTACCGGTATTTTCGTGAGCCGGCCGAGCCGTTGAAGATCTCTGAAACTGGCATGATGATGTTCTATGCCGGAGAACTCCCTGTGTTGGTCAATGCAAAGAACATCAACTACATCCGTCAAGATCAGCGAAGCAGTGAGTCTGTCGTGATCTCCTTCATGTCGAGTTCGGTTTTTGTGACCTACCCGTCGGAAGAAATCGCTGAGAAAGTGATCCTGAAAGCACAAGAGTACCTGATGGGTGTGGTCCCCACCCTTTCGTAAAACTTCTCATTTCTCGGAGTAAAAAATGGATTATTCTAGCCTTACCTCGTGCCAGAAGCATTACCGTCCTATCAACGTGAACCCTTCGGACGAGCACAGTCGCGAGAAGGCCGTCTACCTGGGTAGTCACTTCTATTTGACGATTCCAAAGATTGTCGATGTTGTGATGACTTTGGATCGACCCGCGGGCTTCTCTTTCAGTTTCACCGAACTGGAAGGAGAATGTTACATGCATTTCGAGTTCTCGAAAGAGGACTCTCCGGTCGAAATCTCGAACCATTTGAAAGAGTTCGAGCGGAAAGCAATCGAAGCGGCCGGCGGGGCTCACAAAGTCGGTCGGATTTATCAGAAAAAGATCGGCAACTCGGTGGTGTTTGGATTCTCCATCGATAGTGCCGCGATTGATTTCTTGAGGACGTATCTGTTCTTTCGTGAGGTGGACAAGGTTCCAAACGGTAAGGAGCCGAAAGCTCGCCCGGTTGTGAAGTTCAAGAACGGATTCGTCACCCTCTTTGATGGCCTGACCTCCCTTATGTGCCGTTTGTCGGCAATTACCTACGTCTACTCGGGTGCGGGGGAAAGGACAGAAGACTCGGCGCGAACGATTTACCTGGGTGTGGATGGGGTGCCCCAGCACCTGAAGTTCCCCAGCCCAGAGATCGCGGAGACCGTCGTTTCCGTGGTTCAGAACAACCTCATGGAAATCGACAATTAAGGAGCCAACATGCCCGCCCAATCCGAAAAAGAGTATTACACCCCCGTCGCACGATGTATTGGCGGGGTCATCCAACTTAACCCCCTTAACCCACTGGACGTCGGCTCTTTGGATGGTTTCTTAAACCGTAAGGTTTTCGAAGATCGAGAACCTATGCTGGTCTCCGAGTACCTCCGAATCAGCAAGGATTTCTGGAGAGGCGAAGGTCCGAGAGACACGCTGGACATCATCTACGAATGGAAGGACGAGCTCCATGTGGTTTTGGAGTATTTAAAAGCGGAGAGTCCGGCTAGGATGCGGATTAATGCCAGAGTCCTGACAAAAGCACTCGCCGAAGTGGGACAACTGGGAGATCACCCGCGATTGTCTAATGTGCGCGAACTCTTCGCTCTTGGCGGACACAGCCTTTTCCCAAAGCTGAATGTTCTCAACGCTGTTCACTATCACAAAGGAATAGCTAGGGGAATGAAGCCAATCTGGAGGGACGAGTTAGAAAACGTCGGCTTCTTCACGGGCGAAGTAAGAATGATGGTTCAGAGGAAGCAGATTCTTTCGTATTGGTTCGGGGGCAATGGTTGTGCTGAAATTGAACTGAGTCCGTCTGAACTGGCTTTGATCATTGGGTCCAATAGTCAGCCAATTCGGATCAGTTATCCATCTCCAGACATTGCGGAGTCTGTTGCTGAATCCCTTGAAAAGATGATGGGTTCGTTGGGCTAACTGCCGGCAAAAAGATACTGACAGCCACCAGCCATGAAAGGCTGGTGGCTGTCAGGTCTTACTTTTCTTTCTTCTGAATCGGACCAAACCAAATCATCCAAAAGAGCCACGGGTTCAACATCAGAACGGCCATGACTTAAGCCTCGCTTGCGGAAAAGCCACCCACGACACTCTGAACCTTCAGGTCCCGATTCGGCGTCGGCACACCCTTCGGCCACCGAATACCGATCAGTCTCGCCAGCGGGAATTTCACGTCACTGACCCGGTTGCCCTGATTCCCCCCACGAACCACCAGATGCCCATCGGGCGTCTTTCCGAGGATGAAGCCCACGTGACCACCACCTTCTCGTGCGAAGATGCCTACGGCCCCTTCCTGCGCGATGGTGAGGGGTTGTCCGAATTCCATCCAGTCACGTGCTCGGAAATAGTTTTCAGGCGGCTTGATTCCCACCTGGTTCAGGCAGTAAGCCACATAAACCCCACACCACGCCCCTGCGTTGATGGTGGGATTGAAACTGTCTGAGAACCACTTCGGTCCCAGTTTTTTTGCCCAGCCCTTGATTTCGATGGAGTTTTTGTTCTCCTCGAAGCCAAGATACTTCTTTCCTTCTTCAAGCCAAGGTGTCGACATCGCGTCCTCCAATAAGAGATCCGACCTAAATCTTAGATCAGACGATGGTTTTAAATTCACAGATCGACCTCATCAAGTGCCCGATAATTCAGGCGTTCCAACATCGACTTCCCGGAGAAATACGCTCATGTCTAAAAAGCAACTTCCTCAGCCCGAACAAAATTTCTTTCTGACGAAAGAGTTTGTTTTGGATACGTTCCCGAAGCAGACGCATCTTCGACTCAATGCCGTCACAGCCATGCTTGACTCGTGGTCGGCATTGATCTGGCCGCACATCCAAACCGCTTCCCCAACCCCAGAGTTGAACTCGCTGAAAGATCAGCTTCAACGTGCGAAGCTGAAGATCCAGCAGGCTGACAAAATGCGGCCACAAGATCACTTTGAGGGGCGCGGGACCATCGGCGTCGAAGTCAGCATGCATCTGAGAATGACGACGATAGCGCAGCCGCACTCCATTCAGAATGAACGGCTGAATTATGAGTTTCGTCAGCTTTTCGTCTATCCTATCGAAGAGTTCAGTGCGGAGGAACTGGACAAAATTGGGCAGGATCTGCTTCTGCTCTGCAAGCGAGTGCACTCGGTCTCAGTTAATCACAATCCGGGAGAACAGGCAGACGACATTGGTATCGTCGCGGAAGATCGAATCTTCAATTCCAAGACCCCGCTGCTTTATCTTCGCGGTACCTCACGCCAACACGATCTGGAGGGGGTGCAGACCAACACCGAACCCGCCACCTATGCAATGTATTCCAGTGCAGCCGGGCATTTCAAGATCGTCATCAATCACCCGATCGAAGGACCGATCGACGTCAATGGCGCTTTCTTTCTCGAAGGAATGCTTCTGGGGATTGTTTTCGGTCTCTGGTTGATGTATAGTGATTTCAAACGCGTCACTGAAGATGAGTCGTTCCTGCTGAGCGATTACCAGTCATTTGAAAACAAATGGAAAAATGACTTCCTAGAAGGAACTAAGTCCAAGGCAGTGATAGATTGCCTGGATGATGCGCACGAAGAATAACTCACTCACCTGAAACCTGGAAGAAAAATGGAAAATTGCCTGAACCGAATCGTCGTTGCTTACGATCGCCGTGATTACGACGCCGCCCTTGCAGCGGCCCTGAAAATCTTCAACCTGCAGTCGGTGGGATATTCTCCCATCGTTCGCCCGATTGAGCCCAAACACCCGAATGAGAGCTTTTCTCAGTTCTACGGGTGTCAAACAGCGTACTTCCTCGGTTTCATGCCTGGACTGGCTGAGCTGATCGGGTTTCATGATGCTGGGTCCAGCGTCGTTGTCCATTACAACTTGCCGGATTCGGCTGAAATCCTTCGAGAACTCCCAGGAGCGCTGGGGACTCGCGTGGGGGATTGCCTCCTGCAGAAAACCCCCTTCCCTACGCAAGTGGCCATTTTGGCTCCGGTCACTCGGATTCTCATCACTGCGACTGAGAAGGAAAGCCTCACAACTCAAGTCTTGAAAGGACATCACGATGTTGCGTGGGATCGAATTCAGGCGCTTCCCGGCCTTGCTCATTGCCAGGAAGTTCTGACGGAGATCGAGGCGGGTCGGACCAAAATCACTTCCATGTACGATGACACCTTCGACCTCCTCAACCGTTGCCAAGATCCGGCAATGGCTTTTCTTCAACTTCTGACCCAGGGAGATCGGAAGGTACATGCGTCGAGAGAGGGGGAGCTTTCGGTCGGGATCCCGAATCTGCTGGAATACCCACTCCCTCGATTTCTGTTCACCCCTCCGAATTCGGGTCGCTGCATGGAAGCTACGATGGTTCGGGCCCCCGCCCATCTGGTTCGTTGTTACCTGAGAGTTCTTCGGGATATCAACCCGCTGGACTGGATCATCACGTATCAAGATGGTCCGGCGTTCAACTTCCAGTTTATGCCGCCGGAAAACGCCACCCCCGAGTACATCGAGGAGTTCGTCAAGACCCTTGGGGCACAATACAAGAACGGTTTCGGAACATTCAGTTGGGGAAGTATTTCTCACCTGAAGAAAATAGGCTACTTGGTGGATTTGCCCTCTGATGGCCAAGCTCCGAGGATGTGCCCGCTCTACGGCATCAATGACGGAACTGGAGCAATACCCAGCGCCTCGGGCCCTTTCCGGTCTTCGTATGAGATGCAGAGCCTGTTCGAACCCTGGGTCAGCGCGTGTCACAGTGAAGCACTGGCTGCAAAGCACATCCTGGAGAAAGCCAATCCAGAGAAAAAATATACCATATGTCAGCTTTCTCCGAGTGTTGATCAGACAAGCGCTGCGCGACTCTCGACTGTGTGAGTCTAGGTTCTGACAAATAGTATGCGATAGAAGAAGCATAAAAAAATGAAGCCGCTGGTCAAAGGCGGCTTCATTTTTGCAGCTCACGTCGTGGGGGATATTACCCAGAGCAATAAGTGATCGCAAAGATCCGGGCTCTTTCTTTTTTGTCTATTCAGGACCTGATATGTTGAAATTAAAGTATCTGCTCTTAGGACTGGTCTTTGCGACATTGTCCGCTTGCGGTGGTGGGGATGTGGAAGAAGCTCCCGTCAGCGCTCCACCAAGTGAATTTGTGGGTCCAGTGAGTCCCACACCGCCAGTCGTGGTGCCAGTTGATCCCACGCCGGTCAATCCAACTCCGACTCCAACGCCTATCACACCCGCCCCAGTCACCCCTACTCCCACACCAGTGATCACACCACCGGTAGTGGTTCCGGAACCCGTCCCCGTTGTGACCCCTCCTCCGGTCATTCCAGCGAACACCAAATGTTTGCCTGGGGTTGGATCCGACTATGTTGTCGGTGCTGGCCAACCTTATGGCTCCGCAGACTTGGTTCCGTGGGAAAGCTTGAAGGCCGGTGACAGCGTTCGCTTCACCTATTCAAGCTCACCATACAAAGCCAAATTCATCGTGACTGGATTTGGTACTTCGGCTGCACCCATCACAATTTGCGGCATTCCTGGGCCGAATGGTGAAAGACCCATCATCGAAGGCGCGGGTGCTGTGACTCGCGCTAATCTGAACACGACCTACGGAAACTCGGAAGAGACCTTTGTTGCTCGAAGCGAACGCTCGATCATCGAAATCACGAAACCCAGCTATGGAACGTGGGATTCGTTCCCGAGCTATGTGGTGATCAAAGGTCTGAACATCCGTAATTTCAATAAGGGGGATACCTTCACCGATGCACGTGGTGCGTCACGGGTAGCTGCTCAGTTCAGTGCCTGTGTTTGGGTAGACCGTGGTCAAAATTTGGAATTCTCCGACAACGAGGTTTCGAATTGCTCGATGGCGATGTTCACGAAGTCCACGAACGACGGGACCTTTGCGATCACCACGAATCTGAAAATCGCAGGAAACCACATGTGGGGACACGGTGTCGTCGGTTCAGACCGCGAACACACGATCTATACCTCTGGATCGAACATTCTCTACGAGTTCAACCATTTCGGCCCTCTGAAATCCGGTGCCTTGGGTAACGCGATCAAAGATCGTTCGGCTGGTTTGATGGTGCGATACAACTACATCGAAGAAGGAGCACACTCAATCGACATGGTGGAAGCGGAAGACTGGCCGGACATTGCCACGAAGCTGACTTCTTATCGCAGCACTTATGTCTATGGCAACGTGATGAAGAAGACAGGGGACTCGGGGCCTTTCTTCCATTACGGCGGTGATCACTTCGGTGCCCCCGCAGGTGCAAACTGGGGAGAAACATTGTTCCGTCGAGGCACCCTGTACTTCTGGAACAACACAGTGATTGCCACTGGCGTAGAGGCTCGACTGTTCAAGCTTTCTACCACCCTGGAGACAGCTCAGATTTGGAACAATGTGTTCTACGGAACCGTCCCGACTGGGGCTTTCTTCCTTCGGCAAAATGAGAGCGACAATGTCTCGGCAAGTTATACTCGCGCTGGCAATCTGGTGTTTGGTGTTAACTGGGTTCGCGCGGACTATGCTGACAGCGACATCTATCACCCGATCCCAGGAACGATCAGTGGGATGAGTAACTTCATCACTGGGACGCTCTCCCCGATTGAGTTGTCTACTTATCGCCCGGTTGCTGGGTCGTCCGTGATCGACAAAGCCCAAGCTAATCTGTCCGGCGTCAGCGGCATCTCGGTGAACTATCAATTCGTTGGTGGGCAGCCACAGAGTCGGACCACGACGGGTGCTGGTGTGGATCTTGGAGCTATTGAGTATTGAACTCAAAATAGTGCAAAGGACAGGGCTTTCGGGCCCTGTCCTTTTTTTATGCCTTAGCGGTTTAGTATGTAAAAACCAACCGAGTAATTCCCATGACCGAATTCAAGTATCTCAATCGCAAAACTGCTGAACTTCTTTTTGGAACTGACTTTCTAATACCTGGTCAGACCAACTCCGAACTCCATCGTGGGATTATAGCCACCAGGCAATCTCTTCAAATGCTGTCGGTTCAATTAGGGCAGCACTTCCCGATGCTCGGCACGATCTCTTTGTCGGACGCAAACATGTCCATCTTCCCAGAGGTTTCCGAGCAAGAGCAAATCAAGAACTTTCTCAAAGGAAAGAACGGGTACGGTGATGAAATTCGTCGTTTCATTGCTCGAATGGTTTGCTTCAGTGGACCTGTGTCGGAACGAATTGTGGATGACCGGATCATTTACCATCTGGGAACTCATCCGGAACTGACGGTTCTGAATAAAGAGTTTCTTTTGGCGTACCCCAATAACCTGCCCCTATTGAGGATAAAGAATCCCAAGGATCTGAATGTCGCTTTCTTCCGATGGTTTCGTCAGCGTGCTCACAGTTTGAAAGTTCCTGTTTTCAAATCCGTTCGTTACCCGTTGGTGTCGATGGAGTTTGAACCCAATGGCGTTGGACACGCTATTCAGCACGAGCTAGAAGGTGTATTCACGTATGAAAACGAATCGAGTATTCCGGACGATTTACTAGATGAAATAACCACCCACATTAGTAACCACGTTGGTCTGGGTCCGGATCTTGAACTTACGATGGAGGCCGTTCAGAGCACGCTGATTCAAATCTTGAACGAAGGAGTGAAATCTAAAGAATCACTGTATCTCTACGGTCAGGACCATCGCACTGAATCAAATCGCAGTCTGATTATCAGTAAATTGAAAGAAGGTACGGTAATAGAAATACTTCTTAGCTATTACGACTATAACGGCCGAGAGGTTGGGTACAGACACGTCTGCGAAATTGGGGAGGAGTTGACGGAAGAAAAGAAAACGGAGGCTCTAAGCTGGATCAAAGATTGCTTTGAAAAGATCAAATCCCCCACCGATCAGTGGTTTGTCGCGGATGTCCTGATGAGGCGATACAAAGAACTGACCAAAGAAATCAAGTCCCAGCAGGAGTGATTCCATCTTTTTTCAGTCACATATAACCTATGTGAATCGAAGCAATCCTTGCTTCAGCCCACTCCCGAGAAAGGGAATTAATCATGGCAATGATGCGAATCACTTTTGGAAGACTGATGTTTTCCGTTCACGAAAAAGAGGCTGAAAAGTTAAATAAGGAGTTTATAGCGGCTGGTGGTGATCGCGCCGCCCTGGCAATACTCGTGAACAACGGCTGGAAGTTTCGTGTCATTCCAGCCCGACCAAACCCTGGGGAGTTGGACCTCCCGCATGACTGGAAAGATATAGTCGAGGTAATTTCTCAGCCTCGCTTATCTTTGTGGGAAAGGTGCGTCCGACCCGAACCGATCCCCTTCCCCTCGTTTTCTGAATTTTCTCAGTTCTCCTGATAAAAGGACCTTTCTCATGAACGCCCTGAATATTCTTTCTCTCTCCTCGGTGACGCCTGCTGAACTCGATCAATGCATGCTCGAGAACCTTGGCGTCGTTGACAAAATCACCCTCGCGGACGGTACCTGCCTGAAATACTGGAACGAGTTCATTCCCAACCTCCTGCCCGGTGGTTGGTCCGTCCGTTGGGTTAATGTGAAGCCGACTTCGGCAGACCTGGTGCTTGTCCCAAACACCGGTCGTGCTCGTCACGTTCGGAAACAAGGGTTTGTCCAGCACTGGATGAAGAAGGGTCTTGACGCCGTCGAGGCTGAAGCACTCTACGAATGCCGCACGCAATACAAAATCGAGGTGGCCGACAAAGCCATTGAGATTTGGATCGCTCCTGAAAATGAGAAGCTCTATAATGCCTACCACGCACTATGCGACCATCCGGGATCGTACGGCTCTGGCTCCGGTCGCTCCGGCTGGCGCATGAAGAATCTCGATTCGCTCAAGGGAGCGGATCTACACGAGTGGTCCGCACAGCGAGAACTGGCATTGGTGATTTGCATTCGGGCACTTCAAGAAGCCAATGCCAACTGAGGGAAATCAAATGACGTTCGCAATCTTCAACCATCAAATTCTTCAGGCTCTTCCAGGAGTGCTGGAGGAACTGGGGCTGATCCCTGGGCAAGTGGTATCGGCCGAGGAGGTGAAAATGATCACGGCCTCCAATCTGATGAAAATGTTGGAGGTCATGTCGGCTCCCAAGATCCGATCGGAATACTTGTCCCGAAGACTCCCGACTGTGCCTCCCCAGGAAGCCGGAGGAAATTATGGGTACTCAAGCCGCGAGGAATTTCTGACCGCGGTGAAAGCGGCCACCTTTAGGAGAGAACAGACCGGACAAATCCCCGCACCCGCGTCCGATCTGATTGGATACCGTTTTCCGCTTGAGTTCTTCGCAGGTAAAGGGATCTGTCAGGATCTCAACTGAAACACAGCCCCGGATTTCTCCGGGGCTGTGTAACTTTATTTTTTGTCCTCTTACTCTGAACTCAAAGGAGCCCAAAATGACCAATCAAGTTACCGGAACTTTTTATTTAAGAGAAGCCGGCTCGGATAACTTTCAATCTCAAATCGAGATGGGTAACCAGGAGAAAATAATTATGGTTATTGGAGTTTTGAAAGTCCCGGTTTCCTTTATTGCCGATGAACAATCCGTCCCAATTTCGGGAGTCGTAAAGGCAAATGGTGAGGTAGTTCTCAAAATGCACATGACGATGCGAGAGGACTATAGAGACAAAATAGGACTCAGAGGTTACTATTATTCCGGCCTCAAAATGGGTAGTTTGTTACTTGAACCGATATGGAAGGTTTAAATGTTTACCTACGCTCGCTTTTCAAGCAAGGAAAAACCCGGCTATGAAGTGTCTAGTGCCGGGGATAATCGATTCTCAGCACTGAACGCTGTTCTAGAAGACGGCAGAAGCATTGAGATGCATTATCAACTAGACGTTAAAGGATATTCCCCTGGAGGGACGGATTGGAAACTAGGTAAAGGTAAACCGGGACTTAATCCTCAGACGGACCTATGGTCCGAATACCTGAAACTCTGGTGGCGGTGGTGCAAACTTAATCCAAAAATGCTGGAGTTTCTTAGAGAGGTAGTAGAGAAAGAAAACAGCGGTCTTCTAACTGATAAGTTTGCCAGTACAGACATCAGCCAAGCTCGGGCACTTGCCGAGATATTGAACACGCCAATATCTAAATTGATAGTCGTACCCACAAGCTTTAATGAAAAGATACCAAGTAAGATAGAGCGGTATCTATCTCAAAATCATCCGAGCATTTTGGAACAGTATTTGACTCACATGGGGTTAAGCCGAGCTCAAAGCAACGACTGGTCCACCGATCAAACCCGAATGACGTGGACGTGGATCTGGTCAAGTCGTTCCGTGGAAGAGCTGTTATTATTTTGGCCGTGCTTGCAAGTAGACTTCTTAGAGAAAGTTTGGAAGTTCAGAATCAACGAACTACTTCTTGAGAAACTGAAGTGGTATCCGGACATTCCTATCGTAATTCTTTCGCCATCGCCAGGCAAAACAATAGGACCCATTAGACAAATTTACCCGTACCTTCAAGAAAACAATAGAACATCGCAGTACCAATTTGTGTAAAAAGAAGAACATATATCATTCAACTGAACCAACCCAGACGAAAAAGGAATTCCCATGTCATACCCTCTCAGCCTTGCCCAATACACGCGCAAAGCCAGCAGCCGATTAATCGAGTACATGCTTGCGCATCTGAGCCCGCGAACCTTTGGCCCGACAAATGCCAAGCTGTTCGATAACGACGCGATCGTCGTTATCGAATCGTCAATCGTTTCCAACAACCTCGGCCGTGTGGTGAAGATTCACAGCCCGGTACTTTGTTTAGTAGCCAACGACAAAGACAACAAAGCGGCCTACTTCGCCCCAGGCGAGATCTATGTTGTTTTGGGAGCTGTAGCCCAAACCGATGGCCGTGAAGACTCCCAGCATTTTGGAACAGTTAGTTTGGCACTCGGCCAAAACCTAAGGCTCGCCACCCCCAATGAAATCAACACCTACAAATCCCAACAGGAGTAAACCCAATGACAAATGCTAAGTATTATAACCTACAAGACTGCGCCATCGAGATCCCACACCGTGAGTTTCTGAAGTGCTCAACGCTCGACGTTCGACTGAAGTTCGGTCCTGATGTCGATGGACTCCCCAAAAACGGGGAAGAGATAACAGTTGGATCCGAGGAAAACCGAGAAACGTTCACGATCACGCACCCGGTGCTCGCTATCCGTTCGATCGAAACCCAGGAAATCATCTACTTCCCTCCCTTCGCGCTTTATCTGGCAAAATCCGTTACGGGTGAAGACGTCTTGCTCAAAGCGCCAGATATTCAGCGACTAACAGACGAAGAAAAACAGAGCCGTCTGATCGAAGCCGAACGACAAGAACGGATGGACCAGTATTTGAAAACCACGGATACTGCGGGTACCTCGAGCACTCTGGAAAGCCTCATTGATTCGACGATACAAGATTGTCGACAACACGGCTCTAAAATGCTGGAAGAGGCTTCAATGGCCTTGATGCGCTTACGATTGGATCACTTGCCTCTGACCAAATGGCATTACGATCTAGTCATAGAACGTGGGGTTGTGATTCTGGACAACCGTTTCCCGGATGATTTCGGAGTCCCTTTCTTCGAATATCAAGAAGCTCTCGGTCATTGTCCTGGATGGAAATACGATCTAGATCTGCTGGAGCGTCGTCGTCACTACTTTTACGGATAAACCACGCATGAACGCAATCAAGCACGATTACCGGGATCTGATCCCGACAGGTAACCGAATCGATACAATCATTAACAACTCGATGAAGTGCAGGCATCACACCCCTCACGAACTTCATCGCCTGATCGCCCATCCGGAATCCGCCGAAGATCCGGGAAAGAAAATTCTCACTCGAAGCGCGTACACGGCTCAAGGAATCGTGCTTCGAGAGGATGCTCGTCAGGCGGCGGAAAAAAGCCTCAGAAAAACATCCTTAACCTTCCCGATTTGTGAAGCGGATTACGACCATGTCTGCCTGAGGATTATTTTGCTGATTCCTCAAGCCGGTGGATTCTTAGTGGGTGGTCGTTTCGATCATTACCGTCACAAAACGATTAAGGGACACAGCCTTAATCTTCTCACTTCTACACGAGAAGAGAACGCGGGCATTGACCTCCCGCGATGGTGGGATGGGGAAGCCTATAACAATCCTGGGAAAACGATCTACGACGAGGGCGTGAATCGGTCCGCAGTCAAAGCGATGAAGGAAGCTTCACGGGTTATTTCCACGGGGTATCCCTTTACTTGTGTTTTGTATTATTTTGAGTTACCTGAAACTCAAGAAACGGAGAATAGAGATGAGAGAGCCTCTTAAAGTCGGCGATCAAGCCAGGGTCGTTTGGGGGAAGTTCGGTGAACAATCACCCAACCGGGGCAAGATCGTCAAGGTCGAAGAAATGCGGGAAGATCACCCTGTCTTCGGTCGGATGTGGCGCTGTGGCGGAGAAGACCTGAAGTTCCACAACGAATTCAAGGTGTTGATTTCTGCGCCCTTTGCCATTTTCCCGGCAATCTGGCTGGAAAAGATCTACCCTCCGGAGCAGTCGGACACCACCACGAAGGTGGTCGAGAAAGAACTGACTGAATAAGTCATGAGACCCACCCACTCTGCCATAATAGGCAGAGTGGGTGGGTCTGACTTTAAAGCAGTTTTGCTTTTACAACGCGCAAGTCAGCGTTGAGCCTTTCTACTTTGGTGGCTACCAAAGAACTCGATCCTTGGAACTCCTTGATCGAGTAATCCATACTGTCAAGAGTTTTGGCAAAGCTAGTTACCTCACCCGACTGCGCCAATTGAACTTCTTGTCCGTAAAACAAATAAGCCAGCCCGTTATCACCATACTCCAAAACAATCGGCCGAGCCTGCGTTCTCATCAACTCTACACCAGCGGCGTTTTTGCGGATGAAATAAGCGCTCTTGTTGACATTTGCACCCACATTGAATTCGTGGTCACCACTGCCCGTCAGTGTGGCGATCACTTGAGAATTTTCAGCCAGTACGACGTCCACAGTGTCGGTAACCGCAGGACCCTGGAGATAAATTCTCGCATCTCCGATGTTCCATGCGCCCGGGTTAATGTTGGTTTTCAATGAGATCAAAGAGATCGATCTGCGACTACTGTAGCCAGCGCCCGGCAGAACCGTCAGTCTGAACCTCATCTGGAACCCGACATTCACTCCAGGAAGAACCAACGCACTCAGGTTTTCTTTGGTCAGCTTGGCCCAATTACTCCAAAGCTCATTCGGTAGTCTCCAAGAGAACTCAGCCAGAACGCCAGGGTCCAGATAGTCTCCTGCGTTTTGAGCCAAATTTGCGACTACTTCATAATCTTTACCGCCTACCAGTGCCGAAGAATCTAACTTCAAACTCACCGAGTTCGGAAAGCCGAGATAGAAGTTCGAGGTCCATCCTCCGTTACTTGCGCTGGCTTGAAGTCCTGCACTTGCTGCATTCAGCGCTGCCGCAATGGTTCCCGCTCCAGCGTTGTACGGGATATCTGCTGTCGTGGCAATCGGCGCTCCGTATTGGTCATAGACCGAGAGTTTGAAAGTTCCAGAGGTCGGGGCAATCGCCGACACTAGAATGTGGTTCTTACTAGCTCCCGAATTTATCAGACCGAAGAGCAGAGGCCCCGCATTGACAAACGAGGTAACGCCATGAAACAAATACGGAACAGTTAGTAGCGCCGTGTCCCCCTCATTGGGAAGATAAAGAAGGCCAATCTGGTCAAACCAACACGTGCCTGAAATGATGGCTTCCGGCTCTCCTGAACACATTGGTCCGACGGTAATGTGTCCAGTGGTTGGTGAAAGCCCCATGTCAGCCCAATTACCTGCGACATAGTGAGTCGCTCCCGAGTGCGCTCTGGCAACCCCGCTTGGTGGGCAACTGACCAGATTGATTTGAGCGTTTTTGGAGATCTTTCCCGCTGCGCTACCCCAAGGAGTAAACCCTGAAGCATTGGTAGCGAAGACCTTTCTCAGAATCAAATCCGTACCCAAATAATTTCCGGGCTCGTCCACAATAGAGGATCCAATGTTGTTTGTGAGCGAAATCCGGTCTACCTTCAACCCTGAACCCGAAGCATAAACCGCATTAGTGGCAAACCCACGACCATCAATGTTAACGTCGGTGACGGTGGTGTTTTTAGAAGCTTGCAGTGAATAGATGATGTTTTGGCGATGCGGAGACGGAGCAGCCAAGGTAACACCAATCACTTTGGCATCTTCGCAATAGGCAACGCCCAAGCCACTGGGAACGTTAGCCAATAACGAACCAACTTCATTGGTTGGCTGATCAGCCAACTTTACATCAAAGAATCGAACACCCGGACAACCACGTGCTTCAACATATCCTCCAGCAAACGTGAGGTTTCGAATGACCGTGTCTTTAGAAAGAGACTGAAAGATAGCCAGCGCCATTGTTGCTCCGACATCCAAGGAGCGATCGAATGCGTAGCAAATAGTCGTCAGATCTTCAAGCGCTTTCACGTTTGGCAAATACTCAATCTGGAGTCTGGTACTTCCAGGGTTCTTACCGCAATTGAAAAGTCTCTTCAGTGAAACGTTCCCGTAGCAGCTCGACACGTACAAAAGCATTTGGTCGTTGACACGGTTTGTGAAGACTACTCCGTCGATATCAACATCGCCAGTCGTGCCGACGATGTAGGCACACGTCAGCCCGACCTGCCAAAGCTTCAGATACGTGAAAGCCACAGCACGAAGATAAATTCTCGAGGTAAAACAGACCCACTCGGCGTCCATCGTTCCGGCAGGCTCCAACCAGATACAACTCATTCGGTCGCGATTTCGCTCCAGCGGATAGAGTCTCGGATTGGATTTTCCCTGGAGTTGAGTATTATCAATGGTCATTCTCATGGCTTTGGTATATTTTCCCCCGTTGGTGATGATGCCAAAGTTCGTCACACCTCCGTTGTAGCTGACGGCAAATGAGCTCGGACCCATACTCGGCAGTGCCGACAAAGCATCGGCCACCGCCTGTGGTGTCGTATTCCAAGCCAAAGCCGGAGTCGTTCCTAATGGTCCTGATTCATCTTCCAGAGAGATCGTGTAGGTTCCTCCGTTGATGATATTTTGGCCATTGTAGATTAACCACTCGTACGTGTAATCAATCGGGAAGCGATTGGTGATGTAGATGTTGGGGATTCTAACTTTGCACCCGGTTGGAACCACGCAGCCGTTGATGCCATTTCCAGTGCTGAACACTCTGTCCGTGTGGTGCCAGAAGAAGAACTTCCCAGCCTCCCACGTACCCCCAACAAATCTATTTTTCTTTGTAGCGCCGTAGCAAATACCCGGACCGACATCGTCGTTGTATTTGGGATCGATCGGTGCAATACCCCAAGGCTTGTATTTTCCGCTACCTGGAGCCGTCTCCACCTCCACGTAAGTGATCTCCGGAATTACGCCTCCGAAGAGCTGCTTGAAATCCCAAGTCTTTTCGGTTCCGTCACCAATACCGATCTCCATCGGAGTTCCACGGATGACCAATTTTCCTTGACCCGTGGCCTTGATGTGCTGACCCATGTCATCCAGCACAATCACGATTGGTGTCGTGGCGCTTTCATTTTTTATCAGAATGGTTCCTCGACTCACGCATTGAATCGATCCGGTATTCACCGTCGTACTCTGATCTATCGTGAGTACGGCGTTATTGATGATGTTGAATCCCTCGCCTTTGGCGTAGGTAACATCTTTCAAATTGGTGTTGGTTGCAACGACGATGGTCATTTCTTAAGCCTGCTGGGCAGTTCCGTATTGGAGGGTGGCTCTGGTATTCCACGCCATAGACGCGTTGGTCATGGTCGGGTTGTTGATGGGTCCGGCGTAGTCGAACAAAACCCCTTCTCCGACGCTAGAAGCTCTGGCAACGCACCACGGAATGCGTGTGGTGGGACCCCCGATCTTCAGAGCGTACGTGATACCTGGGGTTTCGTCATTACTGATCGTAGTAACCAACCCATCTAACGGAGAATGGTAATGTGTCTTAAGTCCGGTATCTAAGGCCACCAACTTCTGATTAATTAGCTCTATATCTGCCAAATCAAAACCCAACTCTACTTTGGAGATGGGTCGAAACTTCTTTGTGATTGGTTTGGAGTGATCTGCTGTCGGAGGAAGTTCACCGTTCTTTACGGCCCAACCAGTAAAGAAATTCTTGTTTGAAGCAGCCGAGTTGCAATGGGCATTGATCACATACCGATTGAAATAGATGGCCGAGCCCCAATCAATCGCAAGCACCAACTTTCCGTTTACAAACCCACCAGACAACCCTGCGGGCTCCAGAGTTCCCCGACTAATATAGCTGGGATTATAGAGTAGGTTTATCCCGAGTGGATCGGCGTAGGTGTAGAAAGAAATGGACAGGTCAGTGAACCCCCCGGGACCGTACGGGTAGCCAATCAAATCCAGACGAACCATAACGGCACTATTGACCGGAATGTTGGTTTCAATGTACTGGTATCTTTGAACTTCGGCACCAGCAAATTGAACAACTCCTGGAAATAATCCAGTGTCTCCAGGCTTTACTACGCTCGACAACAAATTGGCTAAACTGATGGTAACGACACTTCCATCTGATTTTGTCAGGGTTAGAGTTTGGTCAGTTGGAACATATGCTCCGGAAGCGATGGTCGGACCAGTCCCAGCCGGCGCTGTCGTCCCTGAGCCTGCTGCGGGTGCAGAAGTTGCTGTTCCAAACAAGTGGACAACATCACTGTATTTAATCTTGGCTAGATTGCCATTAACCAACACAACGGCATAATCGTCAGCCGTTATGTCGGTAAGGGTAGATGTTCTTTCGAACATCGATTTGAAAGCGTCGCTCATTCGAGTGATCCTCTTCTAAAGTAGAATAAAAAGTCTGAATCATACCGTTGGTATTTTTATTTAGCTTGAAATTTTTTAAAGCGATACATCATAACAAAGACCTCCACCACCAAAAGGAATTCATTCTCATGGAAACTCCCAACCTTGTCCAGCGCGCCACGATCAAAGTGCCTTTGGCTCCTGTCGGTTCTCGACTCAATGAGAGCGTCAATCTGGATTACATGGGTAATGCATACTTCGAGTTTGGTGCTTTGCCCAAATCGTTGCGCCGGATCGAACAGAAAGCCCATCTCTTTCGCATGAGGCGGCTTGAAGACATCAAGAGCGACACTGGGTTCACCCTGCGCGTGTACAGTTATCTCAACGACCGGGAGTTCGAACAATACCACAAATGCCTGCGCATGATGCGTGGGTTAGAAAAAGCGAACTTCAACTTAGAGGAGTCTACCCACTTTGAAGTCATGAAGAATGGAGGATTCTCTTTTGTCTCCGGTACCAACTTCTGGTGGGACATCAGAAACGATGTGATGTGGAGCTTCAACAAGACCTTCATGTCGCGCTTACCTAAGCAACTCCAAGCGTCGTTCGATTACATGAACGAGAACTCCCCAGAAAACAAACTGCCGAAACTGATCGATTGAAATTAAGGAAGATGGTTATGTTTGTCTATCACGTCTTTGCTGAAACCCGCGATGGGGAGTTGGATTTCAGTGGATTGATTCATTCCCCAGTGAAGATACTGACTCTTCCAGATTTTGAAAACCTGAAGGTAACCCTGGCAGATCGTTTTTGTGAGCACCCTACAGCCATTCGACAAGGAAGGGATCACATTGTCCGCAGCATGCAAATCAAGAGCCTGAGCTACTTAGGCGAAAAGTCCAACGAACTCACTGAGGAAAAACCAAATGAGTAACGATAAACAAGCAGCACTTCTTCTTGTGCAGGTAGATGATGGACGCGAGTCCTGCTCGATGTACGAAGAAGCCTACTGGTCCGTCAGTCGGCGACACGGCGACATCAAGCAGGTCGGGTTGGTCTGTGGTAAAGTCGACCCCGGGGAAACGGCACTGGAGGCAGCCATTCGAGAAGGGAAAGAGGAAATCGGCCTGGAGGTTTCCGAAGAAGACAAGCAAAAGATCGTCGCCATCCACGCCGGGTGGGATAGCGGTCATTGGGTCACAACCTTCCTCTATCCCGGAAAGATGAAGCTTGCCAATCTCGTCATGGAACCGGGTCTCTTACCCCGAGCAGTCACCCTGGACGAAATGTGTCGACCCGAAGTGAGTCCTTTCTGGAATTACAACTTGGGTATTCGTTTGGCCTTGTGGCGATATCGCGGCAGAAAATAAAGCGTCTCTGGAAGTACAGCACACACCTATTGGAAGTCAGGTGTGTGCTCGTATTTTTATGTCATTACTTAATTTTTTGGCCCTAACCAACCAGATTGGGAAAGAGGAATGTAAATCGAGACGCATTCCAGGTTTTTACAACCGTATATAACTCTCATGAATCAAGTACGACTGTCGTGTTTGAACAACTCCCGAGAAAGGGAATTAAACATGGAAAAGAAAGAAATTACCTATTTGGTCTACGCCCAAATAGGTGGAGGTTGGTCGCGACAGCCGCGATACATCCCCACCTCCACACGAAGCGATATGGTCGCTTCTTGGTGCCTGGTCTTTGGACCGGACACCGCCCGGTTGAATCCGGAGGGGGATGTAGAGGTGGAGACCAACAAGGTCTTCCAAGTTGCCGACTATGTCGGCTTGACCAATCTGCTCGGTGAAGCAGATTGGCACCCCAGGACCAAAGTAGGTCTGGGGAACTTCATCGAAAGCTTGATCAGCTTATCGGTGCGCGGCATCTCGCCATAAACGAGAGCCAAAGGTTTTGTCGGGCTACCTTAAAGCCCGACAATGAATTCTGAGGAGTTGGCAATGAAGAAGAATGGTGTTGTATTCAATCGAAAGATGTTGAAGTGGGGCCGACAGATCGCCCAATGGGCCGTTCGCGGTCTCAATTTCCAGGACAAAGAGACTTATCGGTCCCTGGGGCAGGAGATCCTCAATGACCCCAAGCTTGCCGAACGTCTGGGACGTGTGCTGAAAGGCATCACGACTGTGACCCAGACAGAAGCTGCAATGCTTCTTCAGGCTACCGTGGGTCGAATGGATCCCGAGTGGTTCAACGATTACGTTACGGAGACCGAGGAGAAGAACTTCTCTCGCTGGGAATTCAACCACCGCAACATGGTGGCCGACGCCGTGTGGGTTCTTCAACCCAGCGTCGTGCACTGACACTCGCGCGCAGAAGCGGACCTCGAGGGAAACCCCCTCTTGGTCCACAACTCTTTTTTTTTTGAAGGTTTTCCATGAAGTTACTGATTGATCAAGACCTTTGGTATCGATTTGTCGCTAGTAAGCACGAAGATGAGAAAATCGACGAAGAGGCGATTACGGCCAATTTGGATCTCGTAGAGAAGCTAAAAAAGTACAGTTGTTACGTTCATCGTAAAATAACCCCGGAGGTCGTTGAGTTCAGAGTTCTCGCGCAAAAATGCACCCTGGAGGAATTTGAAATGAATGCACTCCTTACCTATTTAGGGGAGCTTTTTGATCTTCGAGTAGAATACTATCCCCTTGGTGGATTGGGTTGTGGTATATGCTTGAAGATTACCCATGCCGTTGCTTATTGTTTAGATGATCCAATTCCTGAGGAGAAAACAGATGGAACTATACCACGGTAGCCGCTTTATCACCAATCTACTCAAGCCGGGTTTCGAACATACCGGCAAGTTGATCAAGTGGGATCAAACCGAAGACAACACGTGGCTCTATGCCTCTACGTCTCAAGCTGAAGCCTATCTGAATGCTCTGGCTTCAGCACTGGAAGCCAACCATGGTGCAAATAGAGTCTCGTTTGACTCAGAAGAGATTCGAATCTATTCGAGTGGAAAAATCACAGAAGAAGAGGTTCGAGGGATTCAGGTTTACGTCTATACTTTGTTGTTGACGCCAGATTGGAGAAAGGTCAACAACAAACACAATGGCTCAGACACCGAGTACAAGACAAGGTCTCACGTCAAGCCCATTTCAAATGAAATGATAACAGACCCCGTTGGTAATCGCGTGTTGCGGTTCTTCAACACCTGAAACCCACCCCCTTAACCGGGGGTTTTTCTTTTTAGGCCAGACCCATGTTTGAAATTTTGAGATCACTTGCTGGTATTCTCGATGTTCGAATCAACCGAAATGTCGTCACTGTCTCCGGAGTGAAGAAAGCCACAATCGAAGGCGGTATGAAGAAAGTGTTTGGCTCCGATAAGATCGCGGCCCACATTTTCAAAATCAAAAGCAACTCCTTCTCTTTTCAGGAGTGGTTCCTGCCAGATGTGGCTTTCGCTCTGCAGGAGATTGTCAACTCTCCCAAGTCTTACGCCGATCACAAAAGGACTTGTAAGCAAATTCTCAATCAGCTTTACGAGAAGACATGGCTCGGTCGGATCAATACTGAAGCACCAAAGCGGCTTGACCGCTCCAAGCTTCGAGACATGGTCTTCACCCCTTTGGATTTCCAGGAAGAGTTCTTCGACTATTTTGAGAAGAACGTCTACGCGTACAACCTGAAGGGTTTTCTTTTTGCTGGTGCGGCTGGTTCGGGCAAAGCCCAACCAGACTCGGCACTCGTGAAAATCCCCAACGGATGGAAACCCATAGGGGAGATCAGAACCGGAGATTTAGTGGTCACGCCCGACGGAGCGCATGCTGTTGTTTCAGGTGTGTTTCCACAGGGAATGAAAAAAATCTACGAGATTTCCACGGTCGATGGTCGTCGCACTCAAGCGTGCCGTGAACACCTGTGGGAGATCATCATTCCGGATCAGTCGATTTTCCGTGAACCGAAGGTGGTTAACACTCAGGCAGTTCTATCGCTGATCAGTTCCGGGATTCCGGTCTTTATTCCCACCACCATTTGCTGCTCACCGACCGACATACCTCTCAGTGCAGATCCTGAGAAGTGCTCCCCAAGGGAGTTGATCGAAGCTTCATACGCCCAGAAAGAAGCCTTCTTTGTCGCTCAAGTGGGTCGAAAATATCGATACCTCAACAATTGGGCTCGAGTAACTGGCCAAGACCGAGAAGATTTCATCGCCCTCGTCAGGTCTTTTGGCGGGGTGATTGGACCAATCACGGAAGAAATGAGCCCGGACATTCTTCCGTACTACTTCGACTCTCTTGTTGAAATTGAGAACGTGCTTCTTGCCGAGGATCAATACGCTCGCTGCATCATGGTCGAAGATCCTCGTCATTTGTACGTGACCGATCAATACATCGCCACGCACAATACGTTTACCTCTTGCGCCCTGGCTCATTGCTCTGGATCCGACAAGATCATCGTTGTTTGCCCGAACAACGCTTTGGATCGGGTTTGGAAAGATTCGGCTCTGACGGTGTTCAAGCAACCACAATCGGTCTGGATTAGTGACGGGAAAACCCCCTTTACTGGTAAAGAAAGATTCCTGGTATGTCACTATGAATGGCTGAGTAAGCTTCGAGCCAATCTGGACAAGATTAGCTATCAGCGACTTACCGTCATTCTCGATGAATCGCACAACCTGAATGAGGCAGATAGCGGAAGAACCCAGAAATTCATTTCCCTGTGCGAGGAAGTGGACGCGGCTGAGGTCATCTGGCTTTCCGGCACTCCCATCAAAGCGCTTTCGACGGAAGCGATTCCCCTGATAAGATGTATCGACCCCTTGTTCACCCCGGAGGTGGAAGACATTTTCAAGGCCATCTTCCGAGGAGAAAACAACAAAGCGATTTCGATTCTCAAAAATCGAATCGGTCTGGTGTCGTTCAAGGTCGCCAAAGATCGTCTGGGTCTGAAAGAGCCACTCTTCACCAATTACAAGGTTGCGTTCCCGGGCGCTGAAGAGTTTACCCTCACCAAGATCCGGGAGAAGATGACGGCCTTCATCCAACAGCGAGATGTCTACTATAAGTCTCGAGAAAAGGCCGATCTGGCTTACTACCAGAAAATCTTGGATCAGCACGCTGCAAAGCTGACGACTCGTGAAGAAAAGGCGGAATTCGATCAATACGTTCGCAACGCGAACATGATACGCAAAACCCAAGGCATGGGCTGTTCAGACGAAATGAAGGCAGCCAACCTCTATGAGCTGCGCAACATCATGCCTGGACTTAGCGCCGAGGATCGCATCAAGTTCAAGGAATCGAAGACGATCTACAAGTACCTCACCCTGAAGATTCAAGGAGAATGCTTGGGTCAAATTGTTGGGCGTACCCGGATCGCTTGTCATGTTGAGTTGGCCAAACAGATCAAGTATGCTCCGATCCTTGAGTCGACTGAGAAGAAGACGGTTGTTTTCTCGTCATTCGTGGACGTGCTAAAAGCGGCTGAAGTGGAGCTGCAAGCTCAGCAGTATTCTCCAATGCTTGTTTACGGAGAAACCACCAGTAAACTGGCCCAGATAGTACAGCAGTTTGGAGAAGACGAATCAGTGAACCCGTTGGTGGCGACCTATGCTTCGTTGTCTACTGCGGTTCCTTTGATCATGGCCGACACCATGATTCTGATCGATGTGCCTTTCCGAGACTACATCCTTCAGCAAGCCGTGTCTCGAATCCATCGACTCGGACAGGTCAACGACACACACATCTTCACGATCGTGCTGGATACTGGCAACGAGCCGAACATCTCTACCCGAACGGTGGACATTCTGCGCTGGTCACAACAGCAAATCGAATCTATCTTGGGCATCAAGTCTCCTTTTGAAATCAAGGACGGGGAAGAGATCGCACTCGAAGCCATGGAAAGTCTGGATGATATCGACCTGACGCAAGTGGTCGATCCGTTCTTTGCTGGACTCAAGCAGATGGATCAATTCATCGATCCGGACGTGGTTGAAGTCTCTGTTGAAAACACCTATCTCTCTTGGTAATAAGATCATGATCTACGACATGCAAGCTTGGGCTCCGAAGCAAAACGTTCGGCACATTCCTGAGTTGGTTGAAAAAGCCAATCGCTATCGAAACAAAACCCAGAAAACGAACCAGGGCGGAAACGTTACCCACCTGGGAATGGAGGGGTTCTTCGATTGGTTCACCAAGAAAGAAGAGAAGAAAACCGAAGGCCAAAAGCCGGACCACATTGTCGTCTCCGCTGGGGAAGTCGAGAGAGTCCTGGCGGAGGCATCTAAGAAGGTCTCGGAGGGGAAAGAATACCTCATTCGTTCCAGCTATCTTCGGGGATGTGGAACTCCGGAAAATGCGCTTAAATCTCTGGCAAACCTGGAGAAGGTGGCTCATGGGCTGCCCAAGAGAAGCGCGGAGCTTTACGCGCAGTTAGAAGAGCTTCACTCTCTTTTGGATTCCGCACTTGGTGGTGGGGAAGGCATCCCGGAAAAAGCTGAAGCCTTGGCCAAGAAGATCAAGGATCTCAAAGCCTACTTCCCTTTCTTGGAGTCAAAGAAGCTCGGGGATCACGAAAGAGAAGACAAGCATCGGCTGAGTTTCGAGTATCTTGATCCAGAGGGTGGTTTCAAGGTCGGTGTTGAGATGCCCGTTACTACCGATCTGGATGAGTTCAAGACGAACTGGGTGATCATCCTGATGTCTTCCTTTGATTCGGCATGCCTGAATCTGATTCTGGAAGTTCAAAAGCAAGACGCCGAACAAGGATTTAAGATTGGAGCGCAAGAACTTCAGTCTCTGATCTCGACTCTGAGCAAGATGCACAAAGGCGTGGTGGAAATCACCGCTCGTGAGACATCTGGGCTTCAAGTGAATCTTCAGAAGAAAGCCGATCAGCTCTATGAACGCTACAGCGACATGGATGCCAATGAAGATGAGCGGTACACACGGTTCGGTAAATCGGGATCGGAACACAGCGGAGTTGACCTGGACGAAATTGGCCAGATCCTTTACTGCTTCAACGAGTATTATTGCTGGTCGATGGACTCGTTTGCAGAGAACCTGCTGGACGTGTATTTGGACGTGGTTGCCCACGTTGCTAATGCGGTGAAGTAATCACTTAAAGCTACAGCTACCTTCCTTGGGTTATCCAAGGAAGGTAGCTGTATGTAGTTTATTTGGAACATAGATTATCTAGCACAAGCAACTTAAGAGGTGTAAGATGTCTCTCCGCACTAACGGCTTTAAGATCGATGCCAAAGTATTTGAAACCGATTCTTTCTACCCCAGTCCGGTGGAGGTGGAGTTGTTGAAGTTTATGGACGGAAACAACCCTGATCGTGAGTACGTCATTCCCGCGGAAGATCTCGGCCTTTTCATCAAGCTGATGTTCAACCGGTATCGAGGGTTGCGTGAGCTTACGGCTCAATTACGTCAAGAGTGTGACATCGACCACGACAATTCAAACGACTGGAAAAGTAGGGCAATGCAGGCAGAAGAAAAAATACAGGCATTGAATCGACAAGTGGCTGAACTCACGCAGGAGCGAGATCGACTCAAGGGCAAATGCGATGACTTTCGGCTGGAGAAACTCAAGCTCGCTAGAGAGATCTCTAAATTCATCAACGAATGATGTTTCTTCTTTGATAGAAAGGGGTTTGTAAATGGAAAAACTACGGCTCGACCAACTTTGGTCGCTCATTGCGGAGGTTCGTTGGATCTTTGCCAATCATTACGAACTGTATGGATCGGCAGGATCCCCAGGGATCCATGGTCGTCCCCCATTGTTCTCCTCGATTGACGTGATTCAAGTATATACGAAATGGACCAAAGAGCGTGCTGAAAACTACCTGGAGACTTTGAAAGAAAACGGGTTCGCCTTCACGTATCACTTTCTGGAAGATGTGTATTATTGCCCTATCCACGATCTGGTTCCTCAGTCTCCAAGCTTGGTTGATTTCACGGACAAATACCAGCAGTATAGAAAAGAAAAGCTGGAATTGGAAATGCCATTCGAAGAAGGAGTCTTGGAATGTCTTCGAGTAAGTTGCTACTTGAAGAGTCTTCTGCGCGAAATCAACCAAATGGGGGACTTCCGGAACATTGTCGAGAACCCATATCGGCGATCGGCTTTCCTGGTGCAGTATAATCCGATCTTGGGAATTCTGCAAGTTCGTGTTCGAGCCAACGACGAAGCAACTGCCCGGACGGCCCTGAACGTCGTCCAGGAAAAATTCCCCAAACTTTTCGTAACGGAGTAAAAAATGCAAGCAATAAAATTGAATCTAGCATCCAACCTGCAAGAAGGTCACCACTTGATCGTCCATGGGGTCAATACCCTCGGCTTCATGGGCGCTGGTGTGGCCAAGGCTCTGGCCAGGGAACATCCGAAACTCAGGGGTCATTACCGGAAGTACATATCGGATCGTCTGTCGGGTCAAGATTGTTTCGCCTCGTTCGATAAACCCCCAGCAAAAAGACATTCGGATCTGTTGGGTGAGATTTTTTACTTCGATGTGAATAACGGGAGAAAGTCTGGACCTGTCATCGCCAATCTTTTCTGTCAGGCGCAACTGAGGAAATATAAGGGAGAGGTGGTCGCAAGCCGGAACGCCATACTGAAAGGCATGGCGAACATCATCCGTTCGGAGGCCGTCAATAACAGCCACGCCTTCATGTTCGATGATCCGAACTACGACAAGAAGGTCTCATCCATTCCGGCGACCAACATCTATTTTCCTCGAATTGGATGCGATCTTGGGGGATTGGATTGGAATGAGTTGGGGCCAAAAATCTTTGAGTTGTTCAAGGACCAGACGCACGTTCGTCCGGTTCTGGTGGAGTGGCCTTGAGTTCTGTTTTCGCTTTTAATAGCAGGAGTAAGTGATGAGCACTGACTACAAACTCCTCTGCCGCGAACACAACGTGGCTATCGATGCCTGCAGCCGACAAGCGTTCGGGGTCTGTATCGCTTCGGATGGTCACAACCTCGCGAACTTCATCATCGACCATCAAAGCTGCAAGTTGGAAGTAGCTCGTGAAGGCTCCGATGAATTTCAAGACACTCCTGACTACCAAGGAAGCTGAAATGAAAGCTCGAACTAAAAAGAAACTTCTCGTGGCAAAGTCATTCCACGCTCTGAAAGAAAAGTCCGGCAACGCTCGTGCGTTGAGGTTCTCAGAAGGGTACTTCCCTCAGAACGACCTACATTTGGCCAATCTCGATACGTCCATGTTTCCGCTGACTTGCGATTGCGAGAATACGGTAGTGGAAACGCCGCACGAGATTGGGACAACGTGTCATCTCTGTGGTTGTGTGATTAACTTCCCCAAGGATTAAAAAATGCCCTGTGCTGATACTCAAAGTAAAAGCATTGATGAATTCGTCCTCGACCATTACCGGCAAGGAGTAAGGATTCTTTGTGACCAAATCGGCAAAGAATTCAAAAGTGGAAAAGTGAGGAACCTCACAGTTCTGAAATGGTACCGAGATCACCGGTATCTGGACGCGTTTGGTTCCTTCGGATACAAAACCGATGCCACAATCGAGAGAATCCGTAGGAATTGCCAGGTTCGAGGTACTTTTGGAGATCCTCAAAAGACCCTCATCGTCCTCGAGCTTTTGGATGTCATCGAGACCCTTGCAAAGCTCGAGGGTATCACCGAAGAGCAGGTTCAAGTAAACGAGTTGAGGCTCGAAATTAAGAATCGGACCACGCTATGAAAATGAAACAACGGCGCCGAATGGCCTCCATTCAGATCGAGCGCTTACCACGACAAGCAAAGATCTTCAAAGCCTCCGCAGCAACTCAAAAGGCCGCAGTCAAATGGTTCCGACTGCTGCGCTCCGGCTTTAAGATTGACGATGGCGGATTCTGCAATCCCGATCTGAAGGAATTCAACATCGCGCGACAGTATACACCTGGAGGCCATCAGCGACTCGAGGAGTATCTGGGGGCATTGATGTACGTGCAGCGCCTCGGGGTTGATTATCGTGGAAAGCCCGTCGGGAAGATTCTGCGCAAATCTTTCTGGAATACGATAAATTGGGTGGTTCGTGAGGTCAGCACTCGACGCTACGAGCACAGCCAACATACAGCGGAATACGAAGCCCGCTGGCTGAAAGAAGACGGCTACGGCATCCCCGAGGGAAAGAAGGCCAAACACCAACCAGCCTGGAATGATCGAATTCGCTTCAAGGTGAAATCAGCCAACAGCAATTCCACAATGACCGTTTGGTTCGTCTAACGACTGACCGGCGTATACCCAGCACCCACACCCCTTGAATGGGTGTGGGTGCTGGGTTAGCCTTAAGCTATTTTGTTTTCGTCCAGATACTGACGGTACCTGGGCTTGAGCTTCTTCAGAATCGTTTCCGCGTAGCTTCGATTGATCTCGAAGAACGTTTGTCGATACTCTTTCATTTTCGGCACGTTCTTCAGTCGGCTGGTGAGTTCTACGTTACCGAACCAGACATCTGGATCACAACCAGGGGTCACCTTGCAGATTTTCCGGTCACTAGAAACTCGACCCAAACCAGCGTTGTAGCCAATCAGCATCATGGCCTCGTGATCTTCTCGGGTTTTAGTCCCAGTGATCTTTGACCAATTGTACCGATTCTTCAAAACGAAAGCTTGAATTTGATACCGACTGTTTTGAAGGTTTCGATCCCAACCCCAGTCTGCCAGATATTCTGGAAATTGAGCTCTAAGCTCGGATACCACGTCCATCTTGGCGGTGCGGGTGAACTGCCCCAGTCCAATTCCTTCTTCCCAGGCAGTTTTGGCACGAGCGGTCGGACTGAAGCAAAATCGGTGGGTTTCCGATGGACACGTCTCCCGGTGAATTTGTGCAGCCAGCGTTGCGAAGTCCGCATCAGGCCAAATTTTAGATCCTTCCCAAACGAGTTCCGGAATGACTTTCTTTGCAGCCTCAGGAACGCTTGCCTTAGAAGGCGAGGAGAACATCAGTAGCGATGCGAAGACGATGAAAATCCCCAACACGTACACCGACCTGGCCAACGGGTCCTTTTTGGAATCAAACCACGCTTCCTTGAGATTCACGTACGGCCAAAGCACTCGGCGCACGACGTGGAACGCAGCCATCATCCAGAACGCTTCTGCCGCCTTACCTCCAACGTAAGCCATTGCCGGCTCATTGAAAACAGAGGTCAGGAAATAAGAGAAGAAGTTCAGGAACAGCCCCATCGTGAACAGTCCAATCACGCGAGTCGTGTCGGACCATTTCTTTCGATTGAAAGAGAAGTTCGTGAAATCGGTGACGGCATCAAACAAGCCGTCTTTATCAGGTTTTTCGGTACTCATATACACCTTTCGGTTAATAAGAGGTAAACTCCTTACCCCTCTACACGATAAGAATAAACCACATTGCAGACTTATTTGAACACATATTACCAGTCTGATTTATCACCCCCAACTCAGGAGAAAAATCCTAATGGACGACATGCAATTGGAAGCCTACAAGGCCGCTTTGAGGCTTGAAGCGGAATCGGTCGCCGAGAACGCCGTCGGCGCCTACCTTCATCAGAAGTACGATCTGATCAAGGAGATCCAGGATGAGGTTCTGGGTCAGAACCCGGATTGGTTTGAGATCCTGGATGGATTTGAGTTTCCTCGCAAGAAGGAGATCGAAGCAGTACACGAGGCCATCGACCAGGTCCTCAGTGGCTACGGCATCACTTCTGAAGGCCGTCCGAAGTATTCGTTCTTCCGGACTCTTCCGGAGTTCGAGTTCTTCCCGGCCGAGAAAGATTCCTTCGGCTGGCTCATTGGTGGATGTCGGCGATTGAGTGATGACATCGTGGCTTACTACGGCTGATCTAAACTGGGGCAGAGATGCCCCTAGGAGAAACAAATGTCTCTGATGATGTATCTGCTGGAGCGAAATATTCGCCTCAGCGAATGGGAAAATTACGCCGACGAAGGCATCCAAGCCACGCGTGGGGTTAGCGGAACGACCTTTGCCACGATGCCAGCATCCAAGTCGGACAAGATGGCAAACCATATTGTCAGCCAGCTCAGCCACGATAAGGTCGTCCAGCTCGTTGCGTCGGAGTGGGAGAGGCTCCCCAGCGTGATGCGTCTGCTGATCTCGGACAAGTGCCACAACGCCAACTGCTCCGGCAATGCGCGAAAAGGCATTCAGCGCCTCGATAAGCTCCTGAAAGGAAAACTCCTCACTCAGGAGAAGTTCGAACTCAAGTCCAGAGTTCGTGTCGAGACAGTGGATGGCGTTCGATACGTCGATCGGCGCATCTCCGGGAGCGAGGCCGGCGCTCGTCGCAAACACCAACTCCTGAAGTAAACGGGAAAACCATGAAAAAGCCAAGGAATATTGTCTGGTGTTCTAGCCGGCCGGATGTCCGAAATAGCTTGACCCCGACGATCTGTTTGGGGTGTTGGACCGTTCAAAGGTATCCGCTTTTGGAGAAAATCCTTAGCGAGATCACCACTACCTTCAAGGGGACGGAAGTCATCATCGTCGAAGAAGAAGATCCGACAAAGTTCCAAGAGATGGTGATCGTAGGGATTGACGATGGTCAGGCGGAGAAAATTCAGGCGTCCCTGAAAGAGATCGTGGCGCTGGAAAAGCTGGAAGATCCAATCTTCGACGAATACAAAGGAGTAATGTCTTGGTCCGAAAATCTGACCAAGTCGTGGATCTATTACCGTCGCAATCAGATTGCCGGGCACGTCCCGATCGTCTGGATTGGTAATGGTTTTGTTAAGATCGACACAGTCCAGGGCTGGGTCGTCGTGCGTGTGAGTGACCTGTCCTCTTACTGCCTGGCGGATTTCCGTGGAGATTCGCCGTTCCCCGATGCTGTGATTTTGAACCTCGGCCGCTCTGAAATCTTCCTCAGGTACCCCGATGAGAACGAAGCATTGAAAATGTTTCGGCTTCTTCAAGGCTGTGCTTTCCTGTAATTCAATCACCCAGACGAAAAAAGGATTCCCCATGATTTTCTTCCCCAGCACCAAGAACAAGCACTGGTGGCTCGACGCCGCCACCCTGTCGACGATCGTGGATGATGCTCTCAAGTCTCTCAATGCGTCCGAGTCGTGGACGAAGTATCTGTCCGCCACCCTGATGGACTTCGACGGCGTCAAGATCTGGATATTCGATTACAAGTGTCCGTGGGATCCGACAAAGAACGTTTCCGAATGGAAGCGTGTCGAAAACTATCTCGATTTGGCTCAGCTCCGGGCCGTCCTCGAGGAGTCGGAACGCAAGGAGGTTTTCCGCTACGTCGGAGATCGTGATTTGCTCAAGGTGGGCGATGTCGTCACCTACTACGACGAAGAAGGCTGGGGGCAGAAGGCTCCGAACGGCATTCTTTTGCGGGTTAAGGAATTCGCTCCCAGGATCGGGCACAATGCCCCTTACTATTGGCCGATCAAGAGGAAAGGGATGGATTCGGAAGAACTCGTCTGGTCGGTGTCGCGAGGCGAGGTCACGTACGTCCGCGAGGATACTGGTACTGAAGTCACGGACGCCAGCGAATACAACATCTCCCTGGCCACTCCGGTCTGTGGTGGGGATCCGGTGGCTGTTCTGGCGGAGCGCAAAGAGCACGCCAAGAAGAACCCCGGAGAGCACTCAAGGGTTCTTGGTCCCGTCGTGGATCCGAAATTCTATCCGGGCGATCAGGTCTGGTGGATGGATCCGAATCAAGGTCAGGAAACCTTGAAGATGATCGGAGATGCTTTCCCTCTGAACGGGGCAGAAGCTTGCTACAACTTCGATGAGCAAGGCCAGAAGGGCTATGCAAAGATCGAGGAAAAAGACCTCCGCCTCGACTCGCGCGGCAACCACTACCGCTGGGCAACCGGAGGCGTGACGCACTTTACCACCATCGAAGAAGAGTTCAAGTTCTGGTGCGCCGTTGGCGTGATCAGTTCGGTTCGCAATCCGGATAACGGCTACTATTCGTGGACACTGGACGAGGTCTATGAACAACAGAACACAGGTCGTTGGCTTATCGCCCAAGGAGCCATGATCCAGACCGGTGAGAAACGGGCCAACTTGGACGTCTTGGAGATCCCCAGCAATCTCCCTCACGTCTGGGAATGGTTGAAAGAAAAGCAGCGTGTGGCTGTGGCGGAGGAAATGTCACGCCCGGTGGAGGGGAAGGCTGTGGTTCGAGGCACCGGCCTGTTCCCGGAAGGCGGCCGCATCCTGATCACGCGCCCGATCCGAGACGAGCGCACGGGTGAGTGTTTCAGGACCGAGGTGACGGAGGAGATCTACATCTGCACTTCGGTACAGCCCGAGGGTTCTCGTGTGGGTCCTGGTGGGCGCGTGATCCGCATCCATTGCACTGACAAGGTGATCGAGTACCGCAGCCATCGGGCCAGTATCGAAGTAAGCCGCATCCGAGCGCACTTTGCTGCACTGGAGAACGCACGGGTGATCGCAAGCATGAAGCGCTTCGGAATCAACAACCCTGAAAAGAAAACCGACTGAGCGAACATCGGGCGAGAAGCTAGAACTCCGACAAGGGTAAAGTCTTCTCGCCTATGTCGTTTCGTTAAAATCCATCGTTAATATCGAGCTAGTGAGAATCAGATGCAAAAGCCTACCATCCCTGTCTTCGTTAAGCAAGAACCCATGGACCCCAACCATCCGTTGGATGTGGACCAGAAGCTCATGGATGACCTCCGGGTGATCCAGGTCCTGGCGACTGAGCAGCCCAGTGGGGGTCCGAAGTCAAGCTTCCTGCAGGGGCTGCACAAGCAACTGACCTGGTACGGGATCTGGACCCGGCATCATGACTACAGCAGCCACGTAGCCGCCATGCGCGCGGTCTACTGGGCTGCGGGTTATTTGGTCGGCGCCAAGTCGCATGCGAACAACCCCGAAATGACGGCGCTGATCGACCTCCTCTCGGCCTGGGTGCAGAAGGCTGGCGACCATCTCAGTCGCTGGATGTTCGATGATCGTTCCCGGGTTCCGCATCTGAACTATTGCCCGGAGCAGAAGATCAATACCTTCTCGGTCTTGCAAAAGACCGACCGGCAGACCGCAGATCCTTCCTGGGATGGATTCACCTGCCCTCGCTGCCGTGGTCATCTGTTCAGCACGATGACTCTTCCGGCAACCACGGATCTGCCGGAAGGTCAGTCGGTTGGTTACTGCAATAGCTACCTCCCCAATGCCGTCCCTGACCTGACGACTCGCTGTGGCTTCACTTGGGATCGCAACGATCAAGCAATGGAGGCGATCTGCATGTACTCCAAGCCGAGGGAGGAGTGGATGGATTCTTTCCCATCCGGATTCCCGACCCAGAAGACAGCGCCGATCGTCTCCCAGATCCAGACCCTGGGAGACGATCCTCCGAATTACCCGTAACGCAATCCATTCTAGGAGCTTAAGTCATGAATCGTTTCATCTGCCTCATCGTTCTGTTTCTCTCCCTCGGTGCCCAGGCGCAAGTCGTACCGCCAGCAAATCTGAGCATCGATCCGTATGCGGATCGAATCACGGCGTGGCTGAAGAAAAATTCGCGCGTCTACCAGTGCGCTGATTCAGCCGTGAACCGACTGGTGGAAGATCGCAACGCGATTGTGACCCCTCAGGAATATGGGCGGATCGTCACGATTTGCTCGTCCTTCCCAGCGGCCAATCCAGGGTCGGCGATGCTTGGGGAGGAGCTCGACTACATGTGGTACGTGAAACCGCATGACCAAAAGCAACTCGCCGAGAAGAAGGCCGGTCGTCGTTGGCAAGACGTCGACGGGTACCTTCACTTTCCAGACGGCACCATCAGCAGTTCTCCCATGTAACCGAGATCGGCTGAAGTCGGGAACGGCAAAGAAAAGGGGGCTCGTCCCCCTTTTCTTTTTACTAATTTAAAAACCATTTTCCAGATTTTTACAGTCACATATAACCAATGTGAATCGAGTACAAATCGTGTATTTGGTCACCATCAACCTTGACTCAATGGAGTTCCGAATGCCCTTCCTCGCCCAAATCGCTGGCATCACCCTTCAAATCGTGCAGGTCTGCACACCGACTCCGGAGTATCTGGCAGCAAAAGCCGCTCAGATGCCGCAAGCCCAGATCATGATGATCCAGCCCGCCAAGTGCGTCAACACGGGTCATTCCCTGATTGGCAAAAAGTTCTACTCCCCGGGCATTAGCGACCAATCGATGCGCACCTGCAAGCTTCAGCAAGATTACTGGAAGTGGGTTGCTTCAAAGCAAGGAGTGACCATCACCAGTTGGTGCCTGATTGGCTCAGTCACGGCGAAATGATCCGTGACCTGTGTTCGGTTTCATCTCGTCGAGAATAGGGGTTCGCCCCTATTCTTTTTTTTTTTGCCGTCTTCTATTAAAATTAAACCCTATATCATCCATTTGCCAGTAACCCCCATGGGCTTTAGCGTAATGGAAAAAAATCAAGCCATTCAATTATTCTGGGTAGATGTCTCTCGCGCTGTTTCAAATGCTAAAGCAAATAAACTCCAGGTACATGTGGAGCGCTTTTCTTCGGATCAATGTGACGAGTTTAGACTAATTGCAGGCGAATCCATTAAGGAGATAATGTTGAAAGATCAACCACGGAAGAAGTCCCTGATGTTTTACTGGGTCTTCTTGGCCCTCGTTTATTTGTTGGTGGGCGTGACGATTTACTTCAATGGATCTCAATGGTCCAGACAAAAGGACATCGAAGAAGCCGTGGCTGCTATGTACCTCGACTGCACCGAGCAAGCCCCACTGCAACGAATCCAAGAAGGTGTTTCACCCTCTCAGCATTTGCTTCTTTGCGGGGAGAGCAGCATGGCTTACCGAGCCATGCTGAAGAAATCAATGCCAGATCCGCTGATCCAGGTGTTTGCATGGCCCGCCTTCATTTGGGGTAAAGTGTGAGCTTTGCGATCTTTGTTTCCACGAAAGACGATAGGTGATAAATTGATACTGCAAAACGTCTCGTTGAGACTGGCTACTCGCCCGTCCGACAAACGTCGAGATAAAATCGATGGTCCGGTGAACGTGATCATTCGAATTCTCGACCATCTGACCGAAACTCACCCTACTGACCATGGGGTGGATTATTGGTTCGAAGAAGAAAGGCTTTGGGCCTATCAAGATCCCAGCATTCAAGTCCATGAATTCCGTTTCAACAATGTGGACTGGATGAAGCCTGGAAGCATCAATCGAGAGCAAGCGCAGTCGATTGCCAAGATCCTGATCGAAGCAAACAAGAACAATCACAACGTGCTCGTTCACTGCGTGCAAGGAGAGTCGCGCAGTGCCGCCGTTGTCAAAGCAGCGCTCCAGTCGTTCAAAGACGCCACGTGCCCCACTGAAATTCCGTGGTGCAACAACAGCGTTTGCGATGTGATCAAGTACGAGATTCTCCGGGCTAATCGCCGGGAAGATCGTGCACCTCAGTAGACCCACGCTCGCCAAGAAGGCGATTTCCAACCCCTCAGCAAGAAAGGCTGAACTCGTGACCACCAAACAAAAATCCGTCAAAATCGGGAAGATACTAGGATGCGCCGTTATCGGCGGCGTCGCCTTGTATTTCGCCGTCAAAATTCTGATTGCCACCATGGCGATCGTGGCCGCTGGAGCGATCGGCTTCACGGCTGTGATGCTCTACCCGACGTTCCTGGAGCTGTTGGCTTACAACCAGCTCCAAGGAATGATTGCCATCTGGAAAGGCAATCCTGGTTTTGCCTTGCGGCGAAATCTCTTCGACATGAACGAGGATCACCAAAACCGATCCAAATCGACACTGCAACTCATCGGGGTTGGGCGCACCCTAGAAGATCGCCACGCCGAATCTTCCCGTCGATATCCGGACTCAGCAACCACCAGGTCTCTCCTGAGCCGAATCGACATGGTTCGTAAATCGGTTGATCATCAAAAGAAATTACTCGCCAATTCGGCTCAGGCTCTCGAGGCGTACGAGGCGCGGATTGAAGAGCTGGAATTTGATTGGGAGTCCGATCAGCAGATCAACAAGGCCGCGGGCATCTTGTCGGCGCTTACCGGACAAAGTCGCCGAGCCGCCATGCGTCAGGTGCGCGAAGACACGGCGCTCAAAGCGATCCGCAGCCAAGCAGCCGAAGCCATGGCGGCACTTGAGATGTCTCAACTCGAAGGAAACGCATTCACCCGCGAGGTCGAAGTCTCGGCTCGCGAGAGTCGGATGGCCGAAGATCAGCGACAGAAGGATCGCGACCGCACCATCGAAGCAGCGCCCCAACTGGAAAACGAATCCCGCCGTGGGCTGTTCGACAGCTTTCAGCAACAAGATTCTCGTCAAACCCAAAAGAAGTAAAGGTCCATCATGCGCCTGCTTTTTGCTACTCTCGTTCTGGCAGCCTGCTTGGCCGTCGCCTACTTCCGTTCGGAAGGTACCCTGGGACTGCCCGAAATGAATATGCCCTCCAGTGGAGCACCAGCCCCCGCGCCCGCCACTCCGGCCGGCACTTCTTCCTTCAAGCTCTGAACCAAGGACTTCTCAAATGAAAAAGCTTTTCCTCGGCCTGATCGTGGCCCTGTTCTCCTTCCAGGTGTTCGCTCAGTCGAAGCCTCTGATCCTCATTGGAGGCTCGAACACCGAGTCTTCGATGTACTCGGCCATGGCCAGAGAGATCATCGGAACCTGTCGGGCTGAGGTGGCCGCCGCCTCTGGGTACACCCTCACTCAGGGGTTCAGCACCGGTACGGTGGACACCTTCGGCAAGATGCGAGCCAAAGCAGGCTGGGTGGCATTTGCCCAAGACGACATCCGCCAACTCTACATGAACAATGAGAAGGCTTCGATGGCCGGTTTCCTTCCGCTGATGGGGCTGAATCATGAAGCTTATCATTTCATCGGTCCGGCTTCGGTTAAAGACGGATGGTTCGGTAAAAAGGCTCCCCAACTGGTGGAAGATCTGAGCGGCATGACCATCGCAGTTACCGAAACGGGAATGCTGAGCCTTCGTTGGTACATGCACTTGACGGGTATTGCGTTGAATCCGGTTCAGTTCGCTGATTCGGATGCGGCGATCGACGCCGTTAAAACCGGCAAAGCGGCTGCTGCATTGATCGTGACTTCTCGCGACAACCCGGCTATTGAACAGATGGGGAAGAAGACTGGCGGCTCGCTGAAGCTGCTGGGTCTGAGCAAGGCCCATGCTGACAAACTCAAGGCGGCGGGCTATCTGATCGAATCGTTGTCCTACCCGGGCTTGGGAATGGCGGTCACGGCGTGGACCCGGGTGGTTCTGATGGCTCAGAACTTCAATGCACCTGATCGTCGGAGTGGTATTTCCGCTCTGCGCAAGTGCATTTCCGACAACCTGCCTGAGCTGATCGACGAAGCAACCTTCACGTCGGCAGCATGGCGCGGGGTGGATCTGAAGGCCCCGATCAAGGCCGAAGAACTCTGGAAGTAAAACTCTTCTGGTTTGAAGCGGGCGGATGGTTTCGGCCATCCGCTCTTTCTTTTTAGTTTGGAGCATGGAAATGAAACTCGATCAAATTGAACAAAACTTAAGCTGGTTCACTCAGAACCTGACCGCTGGATTTGTTGTAAATCTCATTGCCTCAAATCCACAAAAGACTTTCCTTTTAGCAAACCAAATAAAAAGGGCTCTTGATCCAGAAGAAACTAAGTTGGATTTTCTGGATCAAGACGCTTTCAGCCAAGAGGTGTCCGGCTGGGACCAATATCACGAATGGGTTGGAAAGCGTCGGCAACAACTCGGTCAAGAAGGCAAAGTTTTGGTACTTTGTGGAGTTCCTTCTTGGGTTCGCACCGTAACCCAAGAAGACGTGCTCACTGATTCAGGTGACACTACTGAGAACCTCTGGGTGTTCCAAAAATTCACCCGATGGATACAGGAATTGGATTGCGTTATTTCTGAAAACCGAAATGGAGACTTATTGCTTCACAAACTCCGAGGGGTTGCAAATGCAACATTTAGTTTGCGTGACCCATTGATCATTTCAAGTTGACGTCACTCGGAGGCTGAAATGAGATGGACACAAGCTCAAAGAGACCGCGCTTTTAAAGCGCTCAAGAATATTCACGAGCCCAAATACCAATCCAAAGAAGCGATGGTGCTCCTGGAGAGCTTAAGGAGGCATTTGGAAGAAAAGCAGGCACAAATGCGCTACCTCAGCATCAATCTTGGTGTCGAGGTGTTGCAGCAAGAGACAAATGAGTTTCTCAGAAATTGGTCTGATCATCCAGATCGTTGCCTAGACCCGTTTTTCAAAACGGTGGCAGTTACCTGCGATCTCCAAACTGCACCACGTACCCAAGATGGCCCTCTGCTACCAACGGGGGTCGTATTGCTCAATTACAACTTAGCTTTGAATGATCTTCTTTTGGGAAGAGCACCGGTCTGTCTTTTCCGTCCATCGACATTCTCAGATCACCCACTTCAGCAAATGTGGTTTGATCAATTTGGAACCCAAAACCCCTGAGGAAAGAAAATGGAACACACTGAAACTCAACCGAATAACACAGCTACCTTTGATCAATTCTTGACCGGTTGGCTTAGGCAGATACCAAACATGCCAGGGGATGAATCGAGCGCACTAAGAGTTCTTGAAATCATCAGCAACCAGCAAGATAAGATGGCCTTGATGGCTTCCAATCGAGTCAACGAAGCTCTGAATCTGCTTATCAGTACGACACATCACCAAGCTGTTCGACTCAGGAGCGAGGTTAAGTTTGTTCAAGGTCCTGAGCATTTGTCGAAAGACGTGTCACTGATCCACGAGTTTGTTTCTGACTATCCTCGTGGCGGAATCCCCATCAAAAATAATAAAATCCGTGACACCGTCACGGATACGATTTTTTGGGCAATCATTGACAGTGTGGCGAGGCTCGACTACATTGGATCGAAAGAAGGGTTTCGTATTTTGTTCACCCCGGCAATCCTGACAAGCGTCTGGGATGAGGAGGATAACTTAGGACCTTGCCAAAAACAGAAGATCACCTTTGAATTGAGGTACACGTTTGATTACCCTGGATTAGTGAACCTTCACGACACCACACAGCTCAAGGAAAGATGCGATATTCTTTCGGCCAATGGTTTCTTTGAAAGTATCTTGAAGAAGGGGTTTCACGGCATTGTCCTGCAGCGCTTCGCTTCCAAGTACCGAAACATCATTTAATCTACCAATACCCAGCCACCATGAACGACGATTACTGCAACACCTGCCCCACCAATTCCAAGGGCAGCATCACGAACTGTTTGGCCACCACCTGCTCTCAACGCGATCTGATGGTTGAGGAGAATTGGCTTCTTGGCCGACTGATCACCGAACATCATCGGATTGTTGCCACTATTAAAAGGGGCAACCAGATTGTCGAAGAGAATCGTCTTCGCCGTGAGGCTTACACCAAAACCCCCGTGGTCTGGTCTGGCCTGACACTCACTCAGGAGGTCATTGATGATGCTGAGCGGCTGATCAAATCTCGACTGATGGAGAGTGTTCTGAAGCTTCTGCAAAGCCATGGCGCCACGCCTGCTCAAGCGCAACAGATCTACGATGAACGCAAGCTTGCGACGGATCTTCCGATTCCCGACAGCTACACGTTCAGCAACGGGTTCATTCTCGGCAAGATGAAAACCCGTGAGCTTTTCGCTCGGATCAACGAGCGCCGGATCATGATGGCTGTGAAGTTGGCAATGGACAGCTTCAATGAAAACCATCCCAACATGGACACTGCCGGGTTGCTCAGGATTTTCCACGACGACATCAAGAAAACCACGGATCAACTCTGATGAAACATCTGATCATCACCTACCTGCCGTACGTGCTCAGCACCATCACCATCTACCAGGTGTTTTTGGCAGGAAACAAAAACGTTCACGCGTGGATCATTGGGATGGGTAACCAGGTGCTCTGGTTGACTTGGATTCTTGTCAGCCAGAATTATGGTCTTCTCCCGATGAACGTCGCGATGTGGGTCCTGTACACCCGCAACCATTTCAAATGGAGGAAAGAGGCTTCAAACCTCAAGAAGAAATCCCAACCGATAATCCACCCCACTCGCGAATTGGCTGTTTATCCTTGCGGTCTGCATTCGATTTCTTTCCTCACTTATCACGCGAGAACCGACCACTCTCCGGTGGTGGAGTGTCGCTTAGTGAGTGAGGATGATTTTCGCGGATGCGGGAAAGTCAAGTTCTCTACCGAAGAAGTTTCTTTCGACGATATGAGGCAAGCCTACGATTTGGCTCAGGTTGACCTTCAACAAACCATCTCTAAATATTGCGGACCTCAAAAATGCTGACTGCAGAAACAACCGTGATCGTTCTTCGTGACCCGAAACTTAAGAACGAACTGGTCCCCTTCACGTTTCATAGTGAGCAGGGGTTTGAGCCGAATGCGTCGCTTAATCGGTTAGTCAGTCTGGGACTGCTCTCCCTGACGACGAAGAATGGAAGGTACCAGTTTTATAGAATCACTCCGGAAGGTCGTGAACTTTGTTTAGCCATTGGGTATTGAATTATGAAAATTGCAGATAAACTCCGATTGCTTAATGTAAACCCAGAGACCTTAGAGGGGTGGAGTCCGAGCATTTTGTTACGGATTCTGCTCAACTCCGAAGAACTCAATGACCTTGAGGTGGAGGTTTTGCGGCTTCACGCTCCTAAAAAAGATAATCCGGATATTCTTCCAAAAAGGGTGATGATGAGTACCCAACAATTTCAAACCGCAAAAGGTCTTTACGAAAAAGGATTGTTATCGAAAACGACTCGAATGACCTATATTCTCAGCATCATGGGAACCTGGGTCTTGTCTATCATTCCTGAAGATTGTGATCGCAGCTAAACAAAGCGATACATCATCCAACCGCCACAACCAACAAGGCACTGACATGAAGCTCTCCACCTACCTCAAGAACTACGCTCCATCCCTGAAGATTGTGTTTTTCAAAGACTCCCCCTCTTGGGAAGACGAGTCCGCTGAAACAAAACTCACTTTTCAGAATTTGGGCCTTTTAAACCCTCAAGACGGGATCAAAATGGATGACTTCCTGAAAAAGAATCAGTGTTGGGGTCTGTTTTTCAGCATGCAAGGGCGTCCGCGAGATACAGACGCCAGCACGATTCTGGGGGCTTTCCAATTCGGTCAGAATCCGGAGATCCTGCGCCGCTTGCCGAACGAGTGTTTGCTTTTCTGCGATGTTGAAATCACTCAGGAAGATCTCGACATCTTTGATGAGACACTGAAGCAGTCGGGAACCAACATCGAGAACAACTGGTTTTCCACGAGGATCAAAGATCCGATGTTCGTGGATTGCCCGGAGCCACCAACCACCTGCGTGCTTCCCTCGGCTCCGGACGAGATGATGTTGGCGGCATACATGCTGCGCTCTGCCGCTCGTCTCGGCGTGAAGCTTCTGAGAAGTGAGTCGGACCCGGACAGTATTCTGGTATTCCGTCCCAATAGCTGTCCGGTCGATCCGATACATGTGCTGTTGAAAGCATGCGAGCTGAATTTCGACAAGAAAGAAGACCTCATTTTGTCACAGTTCGAGCTCACAACGGGGAAGAGATTGACCCGTAACGAACTGGATCAATCTCCGATCTATTGTTTCACCGACGTCTCAATCACCGACGAGGACCTGATCGATGCTCGAAGGAAAATGCCACAACTCTTGGCAGAAGATCGTCCGATCCTGGATTGGTTCATGGAAACTGTGAGCGGTGAGGTTGCCAAACCAGAAACCGTGAACAGTACCCCCGCCCCGGCTCCTCTTCTGAAAGATCTCATAATCGAAACCCATAAGAAAATCATAAAAGAGATCCTTCCCGCACCAACCGAAACTCGGGAAAAGGCTCTTGATGAGGCACTGAAGAAAATGCATGAACGCGTCTTTGAAAAGGCCAGTCTTGCAAATGCATCGGAATGCATCCAAGGCCAAATCCCGTCGAAACAATCCGCGGAAGAAAACCCCATGAAAACTACGAAGCTCAGCGAATACATGGCCTTTGAAATCGGCCGCCTTGGTGGGATTGTCCTCCCGTCCGGGATCCACATGTACCCGTTTGTGGTCATGCTGCCGATGAGTATTCCGGTCATCGATGATCCGATCTGGTCCTGGCTCAATATGCCGATGGCTGGGTTTTGCAATCGGACTGCGTTCGGCAAGATATTTCAGGCGTTCCGAAGCCTCCCAGTAGGTCGATCCATCCTCCCTCCGTTTGGGAATTCTCCGCGATACGTCTTCGAGGAGGTGCTGATCACCAAGCAAGATCTGGACATCGCTCAGGACGACACTCAGAAAATCGCACAGCGATATGGTCGTTACATGCGGCAATACTTCGTCCAGAAACCCAACACATATGCAGCAGCCCCAATGACGAATCCGTTCTTGTGCCAGCCCTCTGGCTTCATCCCGAGAAGTCCCTTTTCTCCTGAAAGCATTGCCCTCCCTCATTCTGAATGGGAAGATTGTCGTCGTAGGATCAACCCCCAACCAGAACCCAGCATGTATCTCTCCGAGTATCTTGGAAAGACCCTCCACACCGTGAACGCGCCGTTTAATGTGTTGGGGTTCCCGAGCAATGGGCGCGATGCTGGACTGATTGTGAAATCGACAACAGCCATGCTAACGGCCAGCAGCGGTGTCGATCAGCAATGGAGGAACATAGTAACCAATGGCGCCTCTTGGGGCGAGAGGAACGTCAAGATCTTCGAAGCATTTCAAGTTCAGGCGTATGAGGGGCAGTTTGATTCCCTCCATACGCGATACGCTGGGCCTTCCTCCAACATCTTTCTGGCTTTCCGTGATATCAAGATCACTCAGGCGGACATCGAACTCGCTCGTCAAGCGATGCGGCAGTTCACGGGGGTTCAAGCTACTCACCCGTGGCTTGGACTGGATCTTCCACTCAGTCCGACTTCTCAATTTACTGGAGTCTCCGAACCCATGAAAACCAACCCTTTCCCGCGCATGGGGATGTATGAAACAAAAATCCACACCCTGGGCTCGTACCTTCGTCGGTCGCTGGAGCGCTCGACGTCCCAATTGTCCGTCATCCAGCTTCGTCAACTGGGTACCGCGGCAATTGTCCAGCATGGTGCCCTGAGTGGAGAAAACGCGTATCTGTGGCCAGCCTGGATGGGGGTAATTACTCTTTCAGACGCATCGTCACTGTACTGTAATCCTATTTTCCGGGCTTTCTTACACGTTATCCCTGATACCAGCCGCAACTGGATGCGCATGAGTGGTAATCATGATCTGGTCTTGGGGTATTTTCACGATTACGTGATCACTCAGAAAGACCTCGAGCATGCGCGACAATACATGACCCTGGATGGGAAGCCTCATCCGTGGTTAAAAATGGACCTCGAAGAACTCGAACCCGCGAAGCTCGGACTCTACCAGTATCTCCGTCGCGAGGTGGAAAACTGCAACAATCGGTTCCGTGTTGTCCTGCGCACCAATCAGGATCAGTCAGTTGGAGTGATCTGCTACGACTATGACAAGGAAGACGATGGGGATGGATCGGCTTACAACTGGGCCATCGCTGTTTACAACTACCGGCAGCAAAATCGCCATGATTCCGTCATCTTCAACATGTTCCTGAACGGACTGAGAACGAAAGACTTCTACAACGAACGCCCGAAGAGTCGCGCTGATTTCATCTTCCTCAACGCCGACATCAGCCAGTTGGACATTGACAAAGCACGTCAGGTTTATCAAGAGGTGACCAAAATGACTCAGGTACATCCCTGGCTTATTTCGGACCTCGTCAAGGGCGTGGTTTTCACCGGACAGCCGATTGCGCCGTCACAAGCTGGTTATGTTCCCATCCCGCCAACGCAGCCGGGACCGCAGTTCGTGACGGAAAGTGGCTGGAAGCCGATCCCAATCCCGGAATGGGCGCGGACCATCCGAGAAGAAGCCATGGATCAAGCATTTCCTCATCGTCGGGATCAGTCCAATTTGGCAGAGGCGGCAAAGGTCCAAGCTATCTTTGGTCTGGTTGAAAACCTGAGTCATGGCGCACGATGCGTGCTGAGGACCCTGAAAGAAGTCGGGGCCACTGCTGCTAGTTCGATCATTGAGACCCATGGACTGAAGGCTTTGGAGGAAGCCAGGTTTGTTCTGCGATTCCGCAGCCAAGGAGAAAGTCACGTGTCGATCAATAAAGACGGTGTGATAGCACTGAAGATGCTGAAGGTCCTCTTTCCGAATGAGGGATAAAATCCCCTGATGGAATGCTACTACCCTGGACGCCAAAAGCGTCCAGGGTAGTAGCTCCTTCTTTTTTATATCGTTCCGGCATTTTGTACAAATCCACCACACCGATCGCTGGAGCTTACCCATGATTTCCTTGCAACTCGCTTCAAAGAAAGAAGCTTTTGATTTCTTCCCTGGCTTTGAAGACATCTGGCCCTCCAAATGGAGCGAGCAAGCCATGGTCGCTACAACCGACTGGACTCTTGATGAAGCCGATGGAGAGATTTTCTACATTCTTAACGACGGCAAGAAGATTGGAATTACTGGCTGGTGGCCGTTATCCGAATCAATGGCCGGGCTTCGCTGGCATGGCGTCATCCCTGAATGCCGAGGTCATGGATTTGGAAAGCAAGCGCTTATTTACCTTACCAATCGTCTTGCTTCAAACTACAAAAAATTGATCGAAGTCACCATGAGTGATGCACCGATCAAGTTCTTTCGTTCTTTCGGATTCGAAGAAATTACGGACCCGATCTTGATTGAATTTACCAAGAAATTGGTAGGGGATTACGGACATCGTTTTTTGGAATTTCGATTGGAGGAGAAGCGGATCTCGTACAAAGACTACGACTATCCGTGGGATTGTGTCAGCGTGTTTAAGCTGACCACAGAACATTGGGGCCCCTCTTATCGGCTGGATCAATACTGGCGTGGGTTGGGTCCTGGCCAGAATCTTTTTGTGGAAGTTTCATATTTCAAACTAGGAACTGAGAATAACGACCACAAGGTTTTGGTTCGTGGTGGGGACGCCGGTGGAATGGAGCGTACGTTCCCAGGACGGGCGGCAGCAAAAGAGTTCTTTGATAAAATTGTGGAGTTGCCAAGGGTTAACGGAGCAGAACTCAAAGCCCTAGGCTTCACCTACATTTAAGATGGTGTAGTCACATTCCAAAAATTCATGGTCATATATACTCTCATTGAATCGCAAAGCAATTTCGCATAACGATTCACCCTCCTGAGAAAAAGGAACTTTTATGACCATCGTCGTTACCACCTCCGCACACGCTCTTCAGTTCATGACCGACCTCCGGGTCGGTGTGATTGGGTATGCCAAGGCGACCATCTCGGAGGCAATGGAGGAGCTGGCAGAAGCTGCTCAAATGGGTAATCGAGTTGTTCTCTTCAACGTCGGGGAGGACTCCCTGGTGGAAGGAATCCCCTTCGTCATTGAAACGGATGCTGAGAAGATCAGCGGCGTCCGACAGGTGTTCATTCGTCCCCAGTCTCTGGCAGATGTTTGGATGATCCTGGAGTAATCTCTGGGTGGATGGGGCTTCGGCCCCTCCTTAATTTTTTCTTGGAAGGAAGATCAAATGCACGACGGAAGTATTCCTAGCTGGAAAAATTTCGGCACAGATAGCGTTCAGCGCCGTCCCTCAAAACCAACCCAGCCCGATCCACTTTACCCCTTTTGCGAGCCGGTGGAAATGGTCATGACTGAGAACGGACCAAGACAGGCTGAAACGGATTTAATGAAATTCAAGCGCACCGGTAACGCCCTCTGCGCGGCAAAGCTTTTGTCCGATCAAATACTTCAGGACCTGAAAAAGCCGGAGATCAAAATTCGTCGAGATTATCTCGAATGGCTTCTGGCCTATTTAGAGGTTGATTGGGACTCGATCATGGAAAGTAACAACCGAGCTACTCGGAATGTGAATGATTTAATGGAGCGAGCCCAAGAAAACAAAGAAAACCAAAAGCTCGTGGTGGCCAGACTCGCAACCATTAGAAAAGATTAAGATCCTATATCATCGATCTGGATAATCCAAATCCAGATCAACCAAACCAACCGCCATCATGACCATTCCTACCGTCTACTCCCAAGCCCGCCCGCAGATCTTTACCGAGGAGGAAATCGCACAGATGACTCCCGTCAATCAACTCGCTTACGCGCGACTGAAAAGACTCAATCCGGAGGAGGAAGCAGGCTTCTTCCGCTGGAGCGCCGGCTCGTTGGCCTTTGATTCCGATGTGGAGAACCATCCCTGCTGGGGCCACATCTACGCCAATCGGATCCGTGAATTATTGGTGGGGCTCAAAGATGAGAATCTCTACGTTGAGGTGTTTGACATGGGGGAGTTCTGGGTCTACAACCTTCAGCTCAACAACCCTCAGCAATGGAAGATTCTCAATCAGGGGGTCTACCACTTTCAGACGGAATACCAGCAAAGTTTTGGCCATGTGTCGTCGGACGCAGATACCATGACGGTGATGTACAAATCCCGACCCATGGGCCCGGTTCCGGATCACAGCATCGATGCCTGGTGGATCTCGGACAGCTTGTTGACCCGCATGGTCGACTACTGGTCGGCCAAGAAGTATTTCCAGCGGCTGGAAACTCAGCAGCACCGATACGAAGTAGCCCCCATTACCCGGCTCATTTTGGAGTCGAGCAACGGAGAAAAGAAACTGGTGGACATTTCCGGGCTTGTCGGCATGTTCCATTACGGGGACGAGGGTTCTGTGAGGCTGGCCTTTCGGTATTTGGACAACCAGAGAGACACTGGCTTGGAGGTGGGTACCAAGGAAGCCGCTGATCGTTACCAGAAGTTCATTTTGGACGAGTTGGCTGCTCAGGGGGTTCCCGTTCTGAACAACAAGGCACCGGATCTGAAGGCGTTCTATCCCGCTCAAAACTACCGTCGATCTGCCCCGCTAATCCTCAGATAAGCCTCAAAAACTGAAGCTTTAAGACAGCTCAATACTGCCCCTTCCTCAAAAAGGAAGGGGCAGTATGCTTTTCTTTTTCTTTTATTCTCTGCCGGCAAGTAAATTCTCAAACTTAACCAGGAGTGCATCCATGCAACCCCTTAAGCAATTGATTTTATTGCTGTGTTTTCTGTTCAGCACCAATGCGTTCAGTCACACACCGCAGTGGATAACTCACCAAACTAAAGGCCGAGTAAGTCAATCTCTGGCTGTAAAAATTGTCTCTTTTGTGCATGCCTACTCACTCAAGCGGGATCTAGATCCTGACTTGGTGTTTCGGTTCATCACGGTGGAGTCAGGGTTTCGATACAATGCATTATCCAAAGCCAACGCTCGTGGATATATGCAAGTAGTACCACAGTACCACCCTGAAAAAATAAGAGGTCGCAACCTCTTTGATCTCGAAACCAACATTGAAGTTGGGACGGCAGTGTTTCAAGAATATCTACTCAAGTATGGTGACGTTGATAAAGCCATTCGCGCTTATCAAGGAAATCATCGCAGTGATGTCTACTTGAACAAAATTCGAGCAGTCAAGTTTATTGACTATCCGAATTACTACCCCAACACATCCCTCATTCCTGTCGAGTCGAATGCTGTAGATTTTAATGAACCTACATCATCAATTTGCGACGAGTTAGATCACTACGCTTGCATGCCTGACGAATTGCGTCGGCCATAAGCTTTTGATCTCTGCTCTGACGCAAATGTAAAACTCTTCATGCGCTAAGCGCAGAAAGAAATAGCCCCGTGATCAAATCACTCAAATGGGTCTTGATGACCCTGATTTTAAGTCTTTCGATTCCCTGCTTCCCGATGTCGGTGCAGTGGATTCAGTATGCGTCGTCAAACCGCATCGATCCCATCCGGGCAGTTTACCTCAAAGACATGATTGCCAGGATCGCCAAAGAGAAAGGCGTGCCGGTAAAGCTGGCGCATCAACTGATCTCTACCGAATCTGCATACATTGCCCGAGCCAAGCACGGCCCAGCAGTAGGAATGACCCAGGTCATTCCTAGGTTCCATCAAGATCGATTCTTGACTGGAAACTATTACAACGAGGAAAACAACGTCCGAGCCGGGTTGGATTATTTGGCAGAGTGTTTGGAAGATGCTCACGGTAATCAGGCGGTCGCTCTGGCTCTGTACAACCGAGGACCGCATCGATACGCATACGCCAGCAAAGTCCTTCGGGTGAACTTCAAGATACCAGCTTCATTCCATCGCTCTCAAGCAAAGAAACAATTGTATGCGAGCCGCGACGTGAGTCGACCACGGAGCAAGGGATAACTCCGATCATCTTGCTCTGACCGCTTGGTATCTCAACCTTGCTAAATCAGTGTACTCTTCTGTTATCGAGAGTAATCGTGACGGGTGAAGACTGGGCTCGCCGGCCCCTCAAGTCGTGTCCTGTAACCCATGATCTGCTTTGAAATGAGTAGCACGGCAATTGTTCGGGATAGCCCCACCCAAGCCCAAACGCCATCGAGGTGAATGGACTAAGATAAGTAAACTCAGTGGGGCTCTTACGGTTGTATGCACGCACGCGACAACTCGTGAATTTACAGAGTGCGCAAATAAGAAATTATTTGTTTTGCACATCTGTTGCGTGAAGACGTCGAGTGATGTTCTTCTAGGGTGCACGTTTTGGAGGCGGATCATGGAAAGATTCGAGGTATGGATTTCAACATTCTGGGGAATGGGGCAGATCCAGCGTTCTCGACGGGTGTACGTCTGTCAGGCTAAGACTTTTGACGAGGCGTGCTCAAAATTTGTCGAAAGATACCCCGAGTACCGAGAAGGTTGGAAGCCAGAGTCGCGACAAATTGGCTGGGATCAAAAGCTTTTCCCTTCCAAGAAAGAAGCAGACGCGTACTTGAGATAAGGGATTTTCAGGGTCCTGTCCCAACACCGGCCTTCTAAGCCGGCGACATAAAACGGTTGGACGGAAGTCAAGAAGTTCGATTCTTCCAGGACCCCCCAAGTCACCTGTCATACATTCACTCCAGAGTCCAAAAGACTCTGGAGTGAATGTATGATGCTTTTTTTATGCCGATCTAAAATAGGGTACAACCTCCTTGGAGAAATAGAAGCATGCCTGATAACCACACTCAGCTCTGGACCAGTATTCGCCCCGGTCAAAAATGGCATTTCACTTTGCTGGCGATCGTTCCGAACCATTGGCTATCGAAATCGGGCCCGAGCATAAAGGAGAGAATTCAGCAGAATCCAGAATGCCTGAAAGAGATCCAGCGATTCACTGAAGACGGAAAAACTCTCTTTCATGGCGGTACCATGTTTGAGCTTAAAGCCACACATGGAGTTCCGCTCGATTTTCTGTTGGATAAAATTGTCAACGAGTTTGGCTTTGCTGTCAGTTGGATCGATTTCATTGAACAGTCGCGCAAGAATGGGAGATGGGATTTCCAGACCATCAAAGAGATTGATTACGGCCTCAAGGACGCAATGATCGATCGACAGTACGCCGAAGGAATTCTGATCCGATGTAAGATCTACATGACACAAGTCGCTCACCCGCTTTTGAAGGAACAAACCAAATGAAATACAACCAACTCAACATTGGTCCAGCTTTTTACTATCCAGACGAATTGGAGCGGTTAGAGGTATCTGTGGAAGTATCCCAACCGAACAAGGGAAAAGTTTGGGTCAAGGCTCGCCCTTTAAGTTGTTCCAATAACGCTTCCTTCCTGCATCGCCTCAAGATGGCTTGGGAAGTTTTTCGTGGTAAATCCGACGTTCTTCGCTGGAGAGGTCAATGACTCAACCGATTCTTTTCGAGCAAATCCCTACGACTTCAATTAAGGACCTAATAAAGTTCTTTGATGAAAATGAACGGGAGTCTCTTAAGTCGATAAGTGCTTTTGATTTTGAATCCCAGTTACTTCAGATCTACTGCTTCAAACCTGATGATCCGGTTAATACCTATAGACTTTTCTTTGTTTTAGCTTACTACCGCGAGTTTTGTGTGAATCCGGCAGAGTGCCGACCATTCGCAAAACTTCCGAACGGGGAAGTTTGTGAGATCGATGTCTCACTACTGGGGATAAGGATTAGGCCAATCACCACCACCCTGAAGTACATGGTCGTGGATCGGGACCAACTTAACGTCCCGAGTAGGTATGGATTGCCCGCTATCGCCTTTGATGAAGTCGCCTGGTATCTCGGAAGTGGTCCTTTTGATGCAGAAGCAAACCCCACGATAGTTGAGCAGGTTCACACAGCTACAAAAGCTCGACTTCAAAAGTTCCCAGAAGAAGATTTCTTCGGTAAGGCACCTCACCCAAAAGTAAAGAATCGCAAAAAGTCCTGAGCATATATTACCAAGGACTAAAGTAATCTTTGCTTAGTAACGAAACCACAACGATTGGAAAATCGATAATGTCCGATACTGAAAAGCTCGCACTCATTTCCCCGGCACCTTGGCCGTATTTCGGTCTCGTTGACGGTGTGACTAAATATCAAGAAGACCGAGAGCATAATCCGGAAGCCTTGCTCACAATGAAGATGAACGAGGAAACTCTTTCTGGTATGTTGGGCTATCTGCTCTCCGTCAAACAGTCTAATCGGGAACTCACGGCCCAGCGACAAGCGGTTGCCAACGAACTCGATTTCGCAAAAGGAGGGGATTTAACCCAACTAGCTTTAGCTGTTAGAAAACTAAACGGCGACCTCTTTGATAAGCACGGAGAATGGGCGCTCGAAAGAAGGCGAGCTGAAGAACTTCAAGGACAACTGAGTAAAGAGACTGCCAGAACTAAAGAGCTAGAAGAAAAATGTGCACGACTCGAGAAAATCAACGAGCGGCAACAAATCGCATTGCTTAATTTCTTAGGGGCTTAAGACGACCTAAACCGTCCAGCTCAACAACCAACGTAGGAGTAACTCCCATGGCATTAGATCTTCAAAATCCCGTCAGCGAAACCCAATTCATCGAGAGTCAGCAAGAAAAATACGTCTTGGTCGACGAGGCGGCTCGCACTCAACTCAGCGAGACCATCAAGGCTATCGTCCTGCAAAATAGCAGCGAGTTCAACGCCGTTGTGGCGTGGTACTGCAAGTGCGTGGAGCAGTTCATGGGGCCGTTTGCCGAATGGCAAAAGCCAACAGTTCACGCCAGTGCCATTGCCTACGGAAACGAAAGCGATACCCACTTTCGTTTCGACATCTACCTGGGTTGTCTTTGGAAGAACGTCCGTCAGTTCGAGAACAACCCTGCAGCAACACGCAATCCGATTGCTCCTTTTGGGCTGGATACGGATCGCAGTTTGCCCATTGTGGATGAGGTGACTCGTCAGTTACTCGCCGCTCTGGCTTCAGAGTTCCTCCTGGTACCGACTTCTCGTGCCAGGCTCGGTAAATTCGGCTCTTTCAGCGAAGGGTCTCCGGAATGCGTCTATAAGCCAAATGGAAACATGATGGTTGGATTTTCCGTGATCTACAGTGTCACCGATTTGGTATGCGTCAATACCCGGATGCGCGGAATGGAAGGTAAGACTCCGTCGGCACTGTACGTGTTTTCTCGCATCTCCCCAAGGGTCATCGATGGGACACTCAAGCTGGCAGTGCAGCGAGTGATGAATATCGACGGCTCGATGATCTGAATCAGGTCAAAAGGAAAAGAAATGGCAATCGACACCATTCCGGAGATGAAGGACCAATCTCTCGACGTGACAATCGAGGCGAATCGGTTTGCGCGGTACATGGTCTATCTCCAGGACTTATTTGCTTCTCCAAAGGCAGGTAATAAAGAGCCCGCTGAAGTTACGGTTGTGCTCAATGAAGATCGACCCCGCTACCTGGTAAAGTTTTACTGTCGGTATGCCATATCGAGCTACTTCGGTCTGGATTACACAGAGTTCATCGATCGCATCCTGAAGAAGAGAACCTACGTCGAGGCAATGGTGATTCCGGCAGGAGTTACGTCGCGCTGGACGCATTGCGCGGAGATCATCGTCGGGATACCCTGTAAGGAATATTACCGTGGCTATTTGACCGGGGTTCTTTTCGGGGAGGACAACCCTCTGGCATTCGTTACCGACGAATTCGAAATCAAGAATTATTTCTGGCGATATACTCGGGAAACTTTACTGGAGTGGTCGCTTGAAAACGACCAGAAGTCAAGAGGAGTTCAAGAACAATACCAGCTACAGTGTGCTTTGGATAATAAATTCCGAGCATTTAAAGATCAACTGATTTCCATCGCCAACTGAGAACACCATGGCCAAACTGAGTAAAGAAGCAAAAGAAGCGTTTCTGGAAGAACTGAACCAACTGACCCGCAAACACGGAATTCACATCTGGGGTTGCGGCTGCTGTGGCGGGCCGGCACTGGTAGGTCTGACCGAAAAGGAAACCAGCCCCGACCACCGGTATCGTTTTGATGACGCTGAAGAAAGCGACGGACATATCGAGTGGGCGGACAAATGAGTCAGGAGCCTGAAAACCAATTCAGGCTCTCATTTCACTACTTTGGGGTCAAGCTAGTTTTCACGATAGTTAGATCCCTTACTGGTGAGGTGAGCTGCACTATACGTGCTACTTACAGTGGAGTAAAAGAGCCTGAAGAGTTCGGGCTCAAATTTACCGATAAAGCGCAAAAAGCAGCGCGTGAAAACTGGCCGCTTTACTTGGAGAAGGCAAAGGCCAATGAGCTAACCTTCTTCTCCTCTCTTTTCGAAAACTCTCAAGAGGTGACACATGGCTGATGCTGAAAACAACCAAGAATCAAGCGATCACCCCGCTACGCAAACCGGACAATTGGGGGAGTTCTTTATCTACCTCCAACAAGTTCTTGCTCCATCGACTTACCCGGTGATTTTCAGATCTGAGGAAATAGAGGCTGAGCCGGAACATACTCAACTCATCTTTACCACGGACTTTCCAGCAAAGTTCGAGGATGTGAGCGAGGACTGGAATTACAACGCAGTTATTCAAAAAATCCTAGGCCGAAATGCCACCCACCAAAACATCCGGCATGCGCACTATTTCGCCCGAGATTATCCAACTCGGATTTTCTACTGGTGGACCTACGAACGAGAACTCAATATCCTGGCTCCGAAGATCGTACTCCGGGAACAAACACTCGCCTCTACCCTGTTCCCGGAAATGGAAAATGATGAGCGTGCAAACATCAATCAGGGATACCGAAAGCAAGTGTTCTTGAAAGCAATCTATTCGATTGCTCAAGCAGTGCGAGAAGAACAGCAAGCGAAAATTTCGGATCTGATTCAAGAACTCTCCGAGCGCCAAAAGACCAGTCGTGCTTTAGATAAGGATCTGGTGCGTTGGTCAAAAATGGTTGCGATCTAAATCCCTTCATTCCAAAATAGAAAGGCCAGCATCGTGGGAATTGACCATTTTATCCTTTGCAGTAAATGCCAAGAATCGGCACCAACCGTAGGGACTTCAGCGGGATGCTCTGAGCCTCGTTGGATGCCTGACTCTTTGGAGGTGCTACCCGCGTTCATAATGGCTCATCTTGGCCATCCGATTGAGTTGGTTCATGAATCTGATCCGCGCGCTTACCTGTTTGAGCAATGGGATGATGAAACCTTTGAAGCGATGAAAAATAAAATCCGCCCCTAAATTACCAGCGACAACGACATGAAAACACTTGCCACTCCGCTCCCCCTAGATCCTTTCCTGGCTCAACATGCTTGGTTCCAATCCGTCCAAAGCAAGAAACACTATTTGTTCTGGTGGTGTCCTGCCAACGAATGCTGGTCTTCTGGTCCCGATCTTCCGGCTGCGAGCGAGATCGGAGATTTCAGCTTTTTCTCCTGCTGTCCCAATCCGGGGTATCTTCCCGCCAAAGACACCCTCGTGATCGAGTACCTGCAATCCATTCGATCGATAGTGCCTCCGACTGAACTCCGATATGCACATCGTGCCGAACTCATCAAACTCTTTCGATCTAAACTTGGATTTAGCTTGAGGCAAGCCAAGGATGAAAGCGAAGCGATCCTGGACCGGCTCTGGATGAGCGATTCGGACACTTACGCCGGTGCCCTACTGAACGCCGTTGGTTAAATCACTCACTCCGCAAGGAAATTCAATGACTACACGCACTAATTCTGGAATCGTTACCTTTGGTTGGAACGGCAGCATTCACGACCAATATTTCACCTCGAACCCTATGGAGCTTTTGGAACCAGGGCAATACGAATTCATGCAAGACAGTGGCATGTTGTCGGCAATTGAGTCTCGTACTCAGCCGGTTGAGTTGTCTCTCTGGGCTATTGAAAGTTCCAATCACTGTCTTCGTCACGGCTTTGATACGCTGAATATTTCAATGTACGCTGCTCCAAAAAAGGCCCTACAGACCAACAAGTTCTTGCTTTCGGAAATTGTCATCGACCCAAAAACAGACAAGGCTCGGTTCAGTCATCAAAAATTAGAACTAAAGAAGCCCCTCTACGTTTGGTTGGAGCCTAAAGACGGTTGGAAACTTCGCGATGGTCGGGCAACTCATCCAAATGCGGAGCGTATTGGAAAGACATCTTCAATCAGTATCAACCTGCAACGCATGAGCGTGACTGAGGTCGGGGACGCCCTTCCCAATTATTCGCTGCCAGAAGCGATGAAGGCGGTGCAGTCTAATTCAAAAGAACATTGGTTTAAATTCATTGCTGGAAATTATGAAGGAAAACCCCCACGACCCACTGATTCATTGTTGGAAGCCTTGATGGTGCAGGCCGCAACTATGGAAGGAATTCACGATAAAGAATACCTCAAGCTTTGTACAGCGCTGAGTGAAACCCATTCTGGTCTTAATTGGCCTCAAGAAGTTCTGACCAAGGCTTTTGAGGCGATGGCTGGGGATCGTTCACTCAATACCGCGGCTGAAAATCTGCACTATGAAGGATTGTTTGGTCGCGCCCTGATTCTGTCCGGTGCCGCTCGGGCCACCTTGTTGGCTTTGCATCGTGTCGGACCTCTGAGAGATGGCGACGTCCCGAGTAAAGCCGGCAGGGACGAGTTATTGGCGATCGGATTGATCGAAAAGATCATCGTTCGTGGAGAGGACGGGTATCAAGCCTGCAATTATCGAGGTCGCGATGTGATGAAAGCACTGAACGTTCTTTATCCGGATAAAAAATTATAGGAAGATCCCTATAATCTGCGAAAGCAGAAATGCCATTTGAGATAGGGTTGGGACTGGTAACGGGGCCCAATGACTTCAACCTTAACGGGTTGCGCTCCAGTGGAGCAGCGAAGTCGCAGATGCTGTCTCTGGAAGACCGGGAACCTGAAAAGTAATCCCGCGTCGGCATCACTGTGCCTATGGGTGTAGTCAGTGATGTTTATAAACGAACCATCCGTGACAACTCAGACTTGTCACGGAGTTCAAGGTAGGGAGGGAAATCGAAATTAACTCCCCTAGAAGTCCTTGGTCATGCCCACCACTCGGAAAGCCCCCTTCCGCTGGGAATGTTTCGACGAAATTCCAGACTCTGAGGGGTTTGGATGGATGAAAATCCACTCGTGACTTTAAGCCGGGCCTCAGCCCAAAACCTGCCCGTGTAGCCGGGCATAGGCAAGGGTATGCCGAAGTTAAAATCGGAAGTCGCACCACAGATCTTCCACCCAAAAGAAACGAATCTTCGCCTGCTACCTTGCGTGGAAGACCAGTCTCTCTGCCCCACCCTCATGCTCAAAAGGCGTGAGGGTGGGGCAGTTCTTTTTTGGTTATTCTAAAGATTAATAGACACATATCATCAAGGTGTAACCACCGCCAACGAAAGCAGATATGTCGCAACAAAAGACCCATGCCGAAATCCTGCAAGCCCAGTGCTTGAGCCTTGGTGAGCTTTACCAGGCTGCCAAAGCCACTCTGGACGAAAACACCAGACTGACAGCCACTTTGGCTTCCTGTACTCGTGAGCGAGATGAAGCTCGGAAGAAGCTTGCCGAACTGCAAACAGCCGGGACAACCGAAGGTGATCAGATCACTTTGTCGAAAGAAACTTTCCAGAAGCTGATCGATCTCGGGGAAAGATTTCTCGATAGGGATTTTGATGCGTTCACTGACCGGTCGGTGTTCCGAGGCACTTCGGAAGAATACCATCAGAAATACAACCCTCAGGAGTATGAGTTGATCCAAGCTCTTCAGAAACGCATGTACGAATAAGGAGTTGTAATGAAATACCCATTTATTGGTACCAAGAGATCCCTCGAGCTCAGGTATGCACCCACAGATACAGAAAAACGAAAGCCGTTCCTGTTAATGCCGGCAGGAGAAGCAAACGTTTACCGGATTCTTTGTGGTGCTCGACTTGAGGGTGGTAAATTGTATCTCAAAGTAAAGACCTGGAATGACGTTCCAGAATACTCGAGTCTTCAACCTGTTGAGATCGTCACCTCGGAGCAGATCGAGTTTTCTCGGGCCTGTCTTGAAGCGGTAGACAAAAGCACTGCGTGAAAGGAAATGCGCATGATGAAGAAAGTTTTGGAGCGATGCGTTGCCATGGAGCGGCCTTTTCTTATGGAGCTTGAATGGTGTTTCAAAGAACTCATTCGAGAAATCTTCAAGGAAGGGTTTGTTCGTTTTGGAGCGATTGAGAAAATCGCAATACTGAAAAAGAAGATGGCGAGGATCCACGAAGAGGACGAGTTGGACCATAATCGACAAATGGTTTATCTGATCTATTGTACTCACCAGGAAGAGAACAACCCGGGCTCTTTGGAAATCCGCGCTCGAAGAGTCTCCCTACTGCATGCGTGCGGTCTCGGGGACTTCATCCCCCATCAGCTTCAGGATTAAAAGCATGGCACACAAAACCAAAGAAGATCGACAGAAGGAAGCAGCGGTTCGTCGTCGAAAAGATCTCCCAACCTTGGAGTCTTTCTTCAAGGAGGCTTTGCTGCAGGCACTGAAGAAGGATGGGACCAAGGAATATCAATACGAAGCCATCCGCCGCAGTCGCCAAAATCTATCCAGCAAGATGGAAGATTGCGACTACGCCGAACCCGCCATTGAGCGACGGATCGCCGTACTGATTCGAGAAGTCCTCATCGAAACCAACAAGACACCGAGGGACTTCGCACACATCGACTACCAGCACGTCATCGGCTACTATCTCGAAGTCCCTTTGTTGGACTCCCAAAAGAAAGAACTCAATCTGCATGCTCTCTTACCTACTTAAACCCTTCTTCAAACCTCCAGTGAGGTCGGAGTTCCACTTCCATGGCACGATAGCCAATCGCGAGTACCCTTCCCCGGCAGAGGAATTCAAAAGAGGACCAGGTATCTTTGTGGTGAAGGCAGTCACCTACGAGCATGCGACTCCGGCGACACCCGTTCGATGGAAGCTCTCCATTCGGACATTGGTACTGGATGAAGTTCGACCTTCACGCTGGTTCAACAAGCCGGCTGGTGGTTTCGGGTTACTGCGCGGCGTGATCCCTGTCTCGGATGAGAATTTTGCATTCCGAGTGATGCCGAATTCAGGGTTTCAACTTACCGCTAAACGCAAGTTGCAGTTCCGGAAATCGGACCGGAAAAAGCTGGGCTTTGCCCGTGATCTCACGGTTGTCGTGGATTTTTACGAGTACCGCTGGCCTTTTTAAGAAAACAGCCCCCATTTATTGACACCAACCTAGCACTATCTGGAAGGGAGTAATGCCCCAAACCCAGGTAAGGCTAGGCTGTTTATTTTTTGTCAAATCCCCAAATGTCGAGGAAATCATCGTGCAAATCACCCACGTATCTGGCGAAGTCGTCTCCCAATCTGAATCTTATCAGGACTGGGAAGAGGGTCTTCATTTTGATGTGACCACTTTAGAGACCCGAATTCTCAGAGATAATTACGCGCTGGAGGGTGTTGTATTTGTGCGTAACCGATCCTCTAAAAAACTACTCTTGAGAAAGACTGATCAGCTCCGAGCTTACAGTTGTTTCTTCCCGAAGATTCCTGATCCGTTTCACTCCAGCATTGCTGAGCATCTGTGCCGTCAAGTCTCCTGGGTCACAGGGGTACGCGTCACCGAAGCCGAGAAGAACGTCTATTTCCAAAAGCTTAGCCTGGGTCGAGCTTTTGGTTTTGTTGACCCGAAACAAAGAACAGCTCGAATCATCACCTGTTTGGATGTCACGTGCGATGACCTGATCTCATCTGGTTGGTCCTGGTACGAAGACACTTCATCGGTGAGGAGAAGCGGTGAGTTCATGCGCGAATGCCTGTCGGATGAATCCGTCCGGGCATTGAACTTCAGCCAGTGACCATTGAAGAGAAACAAAATGAAAGCCCCTGTCCCCTACATGAAGGCCATCTGGGCCGAGTCTGCCAACGGCATCATCGGAAATCAAGGAGCTCTTCCATGGAAGTCCAGTGAGGACATGAAGATTTTCAAAGAGAAGACGGCCGGCAGTACCGTCATCATGGGTCGAAAGACCTGGGATTCTCTGCCGATCCAGCCGCTCCCTGGTCGTGAAAACATCATCGTCACGAGGGACTTCTTCAACGTGAACCCCCCAGACGTTCATGGTTTTTCCACTAACCAACTCGATCGGGCTTTCTTTGATGATTACCCCAAGGGAATTCATCAAAGCCTCATGGCGCGGACGATTGAGAATCGTCGACCGATCTGGGTCATTGGTGGATCTCAGATCTTCAAAGAGTTCTGGCCTTACATCGCCGAGCTTCACATCACCATCTTCCCGGATCTGATCGTGAATGGAGACACGTCCTCCCCTCTGCTGGATCGGTCGGACGAACTTCCGATGCATTGGGAAATGAAGGAGAGCGAGTGCCGGTTCATCAAGACTGATCGAGAGAGCCTGGATCACCTCGTCTTCGTGCGTAAGTGATTTGGTATTTTTTACAAACATACATCATCGGTTAGGTAAAACTAACCGGTGGTGTGCATTATGACGTTTCTCCAAGAACAGATTGCTCGAGTCGAATACCTTCGTGCAAAAATCGCAGCAATGGATCGCGACTACCACGAACAGGGACTTCCCCGCGTTAGCGACGATGTCTATAATCAGGCTTATTCGGAGCTAGTGAAGCTTGAAGAATTGACGGGATTGGATTCCAGCCGTTCCCCGACCCAGGTGGCTACTTGGAAGCCAAAGAAGACCTTCGAGAAATACACTCACCAGCGCCCTATGCTTTCCATCAAGACGCTGACGGACTCCAGTAAAGAGGCCGCGGTACAGTTTGTAGAGAGCGTTTTTACCCAGCTAAGGAATGTTGATTCGGGATTTGATCTGACTCCCTTGGCTGAGTTTGTGGCTGAGGTCAAGTACGATGGTTTAGCGATCGATTTGACCTATGACGCGGGGGTCCTGGTTTCTGCGGCGACTCGTGGAGATCATTTCGTCGGGGAGTGCGTGACACAAAACGCCAAAATGATTTCCGATATTCCGCACACCATCGACGATTGGACGCTTTTGAAGAGGCGCATTCACGTCAGAGGGGAAGTCTACCTGAGGCGATCTGTCATGGAGTCGACGAATAACCAACTTCAGATGTTGGGAAAGCCTCTGATCAAGAACACGCGAAATGAAGCCTCCGGGGCTTTGAGACAGAAAGACCCGAACCGGACACGAGAAGCCAATCTTTCATTTGTGGCCTACGAGGCATTCATGGAAGATCCCCCGACTCAATCGCCATTGAAGTATGGAACCGAATCATTGGCACAGCTCAGAAAGCAGTCTGAAATACTGGGACTGCTGAAACATTGGGGGTTCAACACGGGCTACGGCTTTGCTCTGTGTAAAACCGCCGAGGATCTTTACTCGTTCTTTCTGAGGGTCGGGCAAGACCGTGCTAGTTTAGATTACGACATCGACGGCGTGGTCTACAAACTCAACGACATGGCACTCATGGGAAATTTAGGTGTGGTCGGGAAAGAGCCGCGCGGAATGGCTGCTCACAAGTTCCCACCCACCCAAAAATTATCTCGTGTTCGTGACATCGTCGTTCAAGTGGGCAGAACTGGAAAGATCACCCCGGTGGCAAAAATCGATCCAACCGAGGTACACGGCGTTGTGGTCAGTTCGGTAACGCTGAGTAACTTCGACTATCTTCGTCTAAAAGACATTCGCGTTGGTGACACCGTGATCGTCCAAAGAGCCGGGGATGTGATCCCGGAAATCGTGGGTGTCTTCGATGCGGATCGACCCGATCGTGGCCCCGAGACAACCACCCCCACGCACTGTCCTGATTGCGCCAGTGAGTTGGTTCGTCAGGAGGGTCACGCGAATTGGAGGTGTCCCGACAGTTATGGGAAGTGCCGAAGCCAAAAACTCACAAGACTCACGCATTTTGTATCTCGAAACAAAATGAACGTCGAGGGATTGGGGCCAGAAACCCTTGAGGATCTGCTGGACTCTTCCGAGGTAGAGGACTGGATCGACCTGTATTGCCTGGGTCTGAGAAAGTACGTTGAAGAGAAGTATGGCCATCCCGCCACTCTTCGACAAATGCTGGAGGCGTTCAACGAGCTAGGCGCTGCTCGAATCCAAGCCCTGGCCTCCAAGGCTTGGTTGAAGCATCTGGGCGAAAAGAAACAGCGCAAGATTCTTTACCACCTTGGGCAATCGCTGGCGCGGCCGCTGAGCAACTTCTTGGCCGCGCTGGGAGTTCCGAGAATTGGTGAAAGCACCAGTAAAGTTCTGGCAAGTCACTTCAAAACCCTGAGTAGGTTCTGTAAGGCAATCGAGGATCCTGCGCTGCTCGACGTTGTGCCGGAACTTACCAATCTGGAAGCCTCGCTACTTAGAAGTTACCTGGCCGATCCAGAGACTCAGCTTCAGCTCTTCATCGCTCAGCTATTAGGGATGGAGTTCAGGGAAGAAATCGAGGAAGGTCCTTTGACGGGCCATACCTTCTGCTTCTCTGGGTCGATGAGTCCACATTCCAAGGCCGATCTAATCGAGTTTGTTCAATCGAAGGGGGCAAAATCGGTCAGCAGTGTCAGTCGAGCTGTGACGCATTTCGTGTATGGTGATGGATCGGGTGAGAAAAAAGCCAAGGCCATCAAACTCAAACTCAACGTGGTAAGCATCGATGATTTCACCAAGCAATTCAAATACGCCTGATCAAGAACAGCAAATGGAAGAGTATGTTCGACGGTCTTGCGAAGATGCCGATCGAAACCTGGCGTACTGTGCATTACTGCTGAACATACTTCGTCGAAAAAATAAATTCCTGGTTCTCCAATCCAACGGAGGCGAAGACGGAATCTCGTACATCGGCTACTACTATCCACTGAATCAAAAGCAAACTCAAACGAGATACACGCTACTGATCGGAGGAGTGGAGGAGCAATCGAAGACGGTGGTCTTCATGGAAATCCACGACTGTATCGAAGAGAAGATGCTCAAGCGGATCGATTGGACATACGACAACCGCCACGATTTCGACGACATCTCCAAGACTGCCTCCTATGGAAAGTTCTTCGGAGATTTCCTCAACATTCAAGAAGAACTGATCGCTCTATCGGGAGGGCCTTTGGCCCAAAAGGTCGAGAAAAAGAAATCCAAAGGAAAAGAAGAAGACCCTCTTCCCTACCTGCGAGATCCTCCCGACGTGATCAAGGCTTTTGGACTAACCATCCCAGCCACAGCCACGCTTCTGGGAAGCGGAAAGGTCGAAATCATCCCGGAAGAGTTCCTGAAAGAAAATGGCGCCAAAGTCGGCGACTACATCACGCGCAATCCCCACGGGCAGATCATCCTGCTGCCCAAAACCAACGTCCACTGAAGGAACAAGATGAGCATTCTCAGCGATCGACAAATTCGACATCTGGCTGAAAACCACGGCATGATCGAACCGTTCGAACCCGGTCAGATCCGACACGCAGCCGATGGAAAAAGGCTGATCAGTTACGGAACCTCCAGCTATGGCTACGATGTTCGAGTGGCCAACGAATTCAAGGTCTTCACCAACGTCCACTCGACTGTGGTGGATCCCAAGAATTTCGATGAGAAGTGTTTTGTGGATATGGTCGGCGATGTCTGTATCATTCCACCGAACAGCTTTGCTCTGGCGCGAACGGTGGAAAAGTTCAAGATCCCCAGAGACGTGCTGACCATCTGTCTTGGTAAGAGCACGTATGCCAGGTGCTTCACCGGAGACACGAAGGTTTTGTGTGCCGACAACGTCGGCAGAACCTTCCTCGAGCTGGTAGATGCGTGGAAGAGCGGCGTCACTTACCCGATCTATTGCATGAACGAAACCGGGGAAATCGTGGTGTCCTACTACGAGAACCCACGGCTCGTTGGGCGGGAGAAGGTGGTCGAGGTCTTCACGAACATCGGGCTTCAGACCGACACTCATCGGTCGTCGTTCAGAAGCACGCCGGATCACGAGCATTTCGTCTCGGTGTCGAAAACTGTTCGATCCGACCAGCTTAAGCCGGGCGACTCGCTCATGATCCCCTGGGTCTATGAAAAGCGTGCCTCCATCGGGGCCGAATCCGCGTCCAGAGAGTTTCGAGCAGAATCGATCGAAATGGTCGAATCCGTCGTCGAATGCGAGGGTCTTCACGACGTCTTCTGTCTCACGTCTCCCGTGCACGGCAACTTCATCTTGGCTGATTCCGGTGTGATCACCAAGAACTGCGGCATCATTGTCAACGTCACCCCCTTCGAGCCGGAGTGGGAGGGTTACGTTACGCTGGAGTTCTCGAACACCACCCCGCTTCCGGCGAAGATCTACGCGGGGGAGGGATGCGCTCAAGTGCTTTTCCTTCAAGGCTCCGAGCCGTGCGAAACCTCCTACCGCGACCGCGGTGGGAAATACCAGGGTCAGACAGGTGTGGTCATCCCGCGACTGTAAACCCACCAAAGTTTTCCATCGGGGCTAAAGCCCCATCTTCCACCACGACAGGAGCCCACCATGGCCACCAAAACAGCCCCCGCAAAGAAGATCGTTTCCACCAAGAAGGCCGACCTTCCCAAAGTCGTCACCCCGGCCAAGAAGTCCGTTGATCCGGAAAAGAAGAAGTTCGTCATCCGGATCCATCCGTGTGAAGAATGGCCCCTGGCCACGATGACGATCGTGGGTGAATCCAACTGCGCCGAAATGCTGCGCAAGCTGGCAATCGAAGGAATGACTCCCGATCCCAAGAAGCGTCAAAACCTCCTGTGGGATCAGGCCCTCAAGAAGGACGGGACCATCCACACGAACCACGTCCAGATCCTCAGCCGTTGCCGACTGCTGGAACGTCTGGGCTTCACGGTGGACTGGAAGACCTCCAGCCATCTGACGGGCCACTATCCCACTCTGCTGAAGGTGTAAGAATCACAACAGCCCTCCAGACCCATTTGTGTGGGCTGGAGGGCTTCACCAGGACAATCGAAATGAACGCTATACCCGCTCTTATTTCCTTGATCTACATGCTCTTTGCAGTGACTGTAGTTTTGGGCGTTTTGGGAGTTCTCGTAGGTGCTTGTGCCGTGGTTATCGGCACGGTGATCGGTGTGCCGTTGTATTTGACCTGGCAACTTCTCCGTGGTTTTTGGTGGCTGTGCTGCTGGCCTTCGAATTACCTCAATCGCCGACAAACCGCAGCTCTGAAAGAATTCAAGTGATCAACAATCCAGAAGTCAAAGCCCTCTACGATTCGTGGGGGAAGCGGCTGATTCGCATCAACGATCTGATTCGAGAGCATCGGAAAAATCGATCAGCCACCAAAGAGCAACTGCTGGTTTTGAAGAATCACCGTAAGAAAATCAATGGCTATAGGAGTCAATTGGGGAGTGATCGAAATCTCACCCTGATGGATCCGGGGGTGGTTAGCGCCCAAAAGCTCGTCTTCCAGTTGTACGAAATGCCATGATTCAAGCAGGGCCGTAATGGCTCTGCTTGAGATCCTTTTCTTTTTTGTTACCCTGTAAATAAATATCTATTGTATGCACGAAGGGTACCCATAAATCGTGGGACTTAACGTGAAAGAGTTTTTCATCATCCTCAACAGGAGCTTTTCATGGCACTGACCCCCATCGTCTACATCGACGAAACCGGCCAAACGGTCGACACGCAAGGTCTGATCTCCGGCTGGACCGGCCCGCACAGCGGCCACCGCGTCGCCACCGTGTGGGACAACTTCGGCGTCTCCGGCACCGTGAAGATCGGCCCGGGCTCGACCGACCTCCAGTCGGCCTTCCCGATCCCCTTCAAGGTCCAGAAGCGTTCGACCGACGGCACCATCACCACGATGGCCACCGGTCTGTTCCCCGCGAACACCGCGCAGATCTCGGCCGCTGGCATGGCGCTCGACGTCACGACCTTCCCGAACGTCAACCCGGAAGACGCCTACGCCGTCGTGCCGGCTGGCAACGTGGTCGAGTCGACGAACCACGCCGGCTACTTCGTGTGGGCCGAAGCCCCCGCGTCGGGCCAAGGCTTCAACGTGAAGCTGCTGATCGACATCAACTGATCACTACCCCCTCACGGGGGATAGAGATCTAGGGTAGGCGAAGTTCCTTGGTTGGGCCTTGCGGCCTACCCTTGATGTCAATCACATAAAGCCCGGGGGTTCGCTCCCGGGCTTTATGCTGTATTTTATTCATTCGTAGTTCTTTATGATCACACATTACCAGTTAGAATGCTTACCCGCTAATCGCGAACCACCATCATGACTATTGAACTCCACGAAGTACAAGCCGCTATTGCTCGCTGCATGCATCGCCCTGACCAGCCTCAATATCTGAGAGATCAGTTTGAATTACGCTACAGTAGCGTCGATGAGAAGATCTATCTGTACTTGTTAACACCTTGGAAAATTGTCAACAACACATCGCCGAGATATTTCCTTAAGGAATACCCCCTGCAAGGCCCTCAGGAGGTCCATGAAGAGATTTTCTCAGGGATCATTGAAATGGCCTGGGATAAAAAGATTCCCAGGCTTATACGCCCTTTAAATTGGCACGAGCTAGATCTTGGGATGCGCGTGGCTTACTATAAGTGGCACGGTCGCCTGCCTGCGGGAATGGTTGGTGTCGTCTCTCGTTTTGTAATTAAAACAAAAAGAATCATTACAGAAAAAGAAATGGAGCGCTGGAGAGTTCCGGCTGGTGACTATCGGATACGCGTAGGGGTTGAGATCCGTTGGGCTGATGGCTATAACGACACGGAGACCGACTTAGGGGAGTTGGCGATGCTGGAAGAGCCTAGCATCATCAAGCCTCGAGCGATCAAGGTTTTCACTGGACACCAGTACGCGGAATCTGATGTCGTCAAGGTCGGTAAATCCAAACACTACGTGGTTAAATCACTGAAGTGGAGTGATCTTCAAAAGCAATCAAAAAATCCCACGCCATGCTACGTTTGCTATCCGGTGGAGGATCCAAAGCGCGTCGTGGAAATCGCGGAGAGTCAGATCACGGCACGAGTGGGAGTGAACTACCCCCTCGGATTTCTTCAGTCCTGAAAATAAGCATATGCACTACCTACTCGCTTTACCGGCGAGTAGGTAGTGCGTGCTTTATTACGTCGAGGGTGATCCAGCAATTCGGAAGGTGAGCTTATTTTTTTCGCTCAGCCCCAACTTTTCCACGGGTTTCATTCCTTCGATGTAGTAGTAAATGTCAGGACATGCACCGGCTTGATTCGTGAGTTCAACAATTCGGGGGAAGATCAACTCTTTGTATCTCGGGTGTTGCCTCATAGCTCTCAAATGGTCGTGAGGGATGAGTCCTTGAGAAGCAATGAACTCCTCAGCTCTCGTCTTAAGCTCCAGCGCCCATTCTTCTTCCTGAATCTTCTCGCAAACTTCCAGAAAAGGCATCGACTGTGCGTATTGACAGGACGGGAGAATCTCCTGGATCAAGCGACAAACATATTCGTACTCACTCTTGAGGGCTTCAGAAGCCAAGAGCCACTGCCTCTGATCTCCCTCATGCTCGACCTTATCCGCTTCAAGAAGCTGTTTCTTGAGCTGGTCACGCTTGCTCTGGTCGAGATCACTGAGATGGTTTTCGATTTCCTGCAGCCGAGCAATGTGACGCATCCCGGCAGCTTTGTTGTGCGTGAGGCGGTGCTCCAATGCTTCCTTCATCTGCATCAACTCGACGTATTTCCCATCGGGGGTGTGTCGGGATCCTGCAATGAAGTGTTTGATCTGAAAATTACTGTTGAGTCGGTACGGGTGTGGGATATCGCCAGACATTTTCTTTATTCCTCAAGCATTGACGCCAGTGATTGAGCATCCACTGGCAGAACCTAACGAACTGGTGCTGGTAGGGGCATATGCCGCCGTCACCGCTCCAGAAGCGTAAACGTGTCTATTTCTTCGACTAACGGTGGTGGATCCGAGATTGAAGATCCCTTGTGTGGCCCCACCGCCAGCACTGCCTTGACTCAGTGCCGAAGTGAGAACCGAAGAAGAAACGCAGGTATCTGTTGCGTAGGTGTATTTGTTCGTATTGGTCTTAGTTCCACCTGTGGCGATTACGGCCAGTTGCCCATTTCCAGTAGCCGCTCCCAAGTTGAAAGCCAGCGTCAGCGGCTTAGCAACAGTTTTGGTGTAGGTGGCGTAATTCACTTTCTCAATGGTTGTAACATTGCCGGCAGCCGTAGCACCATACACGAAGTAGGCATCCGTCATGTTTCCGAAGGCGGCACCACTACACGAATTCACACCCGAGGTTACGCTGGGGACACAAGCCTCATCCGCATAGGTGTACTTGTCTCGAAGATTCAGATACGTGATCAGGTAACCAATATGAATAAGTGCCTGAACGTCGTTTCCCACGGAGGCCCCGTAGAAGCCTCTGGAAGAAGCTTTGGTCGTGATCTGAACGGCGTTCGTGGCGTGTAGGAAACACTCACGAACATCGGTCTCACTTCCTGCGTAGCCACAAGACACCATTTGACGATCGCGCTTACCGACTGCCGTCTGATACGAACAGCCATTGAGCAATCCTTTCGCTTCAATGGCTGTATTCGACGCTACAAAGTGAACATCTCTCAGGGTGCTCTTGAGCTTGACGTTGGAGTTGCCGTAGTTAAAGACAGCAAACTCCGCATTCAAATCCGGGATGATGTTCTTTTTCTTTTTTGTTGCGACGTGGCCCATTGCCCTTGCGGTCAATGAGCCCATCGAGTTAATGATGGGCATCTCTTACTCCGGTTTACTTGTAATAGCTGGTCGAAGCCAGAATTCGGAACGAAGTAACGGTATCCCGAATGATCGTGAAGGTGTACGTCTCCGTCGAGTTGGTGTTTGCCGTCGTCGGAGTTTCCCCACTGAGCCACTTCGGAGTTACCGCAGTGCCGTCAATTTGGAAGATCGTCGGGATATAAGCGTATGCCCCGTGTTGAGCCACCAACGTCACCGTCACGGATTTACCCACCTCCAGTGCCTGGACCAAGGGAACCGTGGAGCTGAACCGGAAATTGATCGTGAAGTTGCTGATGGTGTTGACAGTGAAATACAAGACCGACTGCTCAGAGATTTCATAGTTCACCATCGTCGTCGGTGCCGCTGCGACGAACGTGGCAACCTCCGTTGCGTTCTTAACTTCGATGGGGAATTCAGTCGTGCTGGAGTAGACCTGCTTCTTGCTGTAAGTCCGGCCCACTTCCCCGAGGCTATTGAGTTGGCCTTGGAGCTTACCCAAAGCCACCACGTAGGTGTCAGCAACCGCGATCTGTGCCTTTGCTGCAATGTCCAAACCTACCAGAGTCGAGACGTTAGACAGCAAACTTCTCCAAGGACTTCCGACCAGGCTTGCCGGCCATTGAGTTCCAATCGGAACTGCATTGATCGCAAAACACAGACTCCCATCCGGCGCAAACACCAAATCGTTGATGGCGTATGCCGCACCGACGGTGTGGTTGGCGACGTTGAACGAAATGTTTTTCCAAGATCCGTCACCAAACAGAGCCATGGAGCGCTGTGCCATGGTGGCGGCAGGAACCGATCCAGCAACCCCGTCAGCAGACGCCGTAGCACCGACATAGACCGGCGTTGAGCCACCACCAGTACCAGTGGGGGCGGTAATCCAGCCGCTCGTCGAGAGAATCTTCCCAGCGTCTGCGGTTTCAAAGGCAGGCACCAAGCCTTCTTTAGACTTACCGAAGACGGTGTATGTCGCTCCCGTCGTGGTGTTGATGGTCGTCCAAACCCCCGCACCACTCAGGAATTTTCCTTCATCTCCAGCCTGAGGAGCTGGGACCAAACCAGAAGACCCAGCCGTCGTCGAACTCGAACCTGCGAAGGCCGAATAGGTTGGAATCGTCGGAAAGGCAGGGAGTTCTTTCCAGCCTGTCAGACTGAGATACCGAGTCAGGGTACCCGCACTCGCCGACGGAACCAATCCTGCTGTTCCTGCTGCAGTGCTGGTGGGTGGGGTGAAATCAGAATAGCTGGCTTGTGCCGGGAAGTCCGACCAGCCACCAGTGGTCAGAACCTTTACCGCAATTCCTGCCGCTGGTGCCGGCACCAGACCAACCTCACCTGCTGCCAGCGCCGTTCCAGCTTTGAATACGCTGTAGGTCGGAATGGAGATTTTCTTCCACAGTCCGGAAGCGGATAAAAACGCATCCAGATCGGCATAGACGGCAGGTGGAACCAATCCAGCAGCCGACGCCGACGTACTGGTAGGGGCAACGTAGTTGCCTGCAGACACTCCGGAAATGGACGGGAAGTCCGTCCATCCCTTTGGCGACAGATACCGATTGTCTGCACCAATTGCTGGTCCTGGAACGAGTCCGTCAGTACCAGCAGCAGTTGCCGTGTTCGCTCCAAAAACAGAGTAAGTCGTCGGTGCAGGGATGAAGATTTTCTTCCAGGTCCCGTCGGCACAGAAGAAGCCATCTATGTTGGCAAAACTCGGAGGTACTACGAGACCTGCGGTACCAGTCGAAGTGCTGGTAGGTGCGACGTAATTGGAGGCGGACGCACCTCCCGTGGCTGGCATCTCTTTCCAGCCAGTGGCGGAAAGATACCGGGTATCACTACCAGCCGATGGTGCTGGCACGAGACCAGCTTTACCGGCAAGCAAAGTAGTCGAGCCCACGAAGTTTCTCAACTTCTGAGCAATTTTCAATTTGATCATTTCCTAACTCCTGAATTTATTCATTAAACCAGATAGCTTCCAGAAGCGTCGGTAGCCACCAGACCCGACGTGGAAACTGCCGCGCTCTTACGCACGCTGGCTGCAAACTCAGTGATGTAATACGTGTACGTTACCACGATCTTCCCATTGAGGCAGGTGATCACAAAGTCGGAGCACATCGGGGTAGCGTCTCCGACAATCTCAGCGGAGTCTCCTTCTTCGAGGGCAATCGTGCTGGAGTCGGTCAGACTAACGGTTCCGCTGCCTTCTTTTTGAAGGAAGCAAACCCCGGTGATCAAAATACCTTCCCGGATCTCTTCTTTACGACCAGAGAAGAATTGACCGGTGGCAAGAGTCTTGCTTCCAGTTCGAGGAAGACCAATTTTCATTCCACGCCGCTGAATAGAAATCAGCGTTGGGGGATTGGCGAGAACCTTGTTTTTGGTTGTGTTTCTCCACAGCTCTGACACCACAGTACCCGTGGTCGTTGTGGTTTTGGACAGGATGTCAAACACGTCTTGTTCAGAAGACGATCGGATAGCATCATACTCCTCCACCAAAGTCACCGGTGCCGGAACGACGGGATCCGTTGCGACCTTCACAAGCAGAGGATCCGTGGACCCCGAAGGTGCGAGCTTTTGCTGTAGGCTGGTCAGGCTGTTGCGCGTGCTGTTCAAATGAACAACCATCGCCTTCAAAGCAGCAATGACCGTAGCATTGCCCGTGCCATCTTCGGCCATTCGAATATCTGCTGGCGTCCCCAGGGAATAGGCGTGGTCCGCAGCCCAAGCCCCATTGACCGGACTACCTGTGAGTTTTTGTGCCGGCTCCCTGGATTGGTTGTACCAAACCACCACCGTGACGACCGGGGTTTTGCCCAGATCGGTAACTTCGTAGCGGCGCAGAAGGTCTCCGGCGTTGAAGCCGATCCCGTCCTGTTTGGCTACGAAGTTCTGCTCGAGCATCAAGACGGAAGAAGCTGTGGTGGTTCCAGAACCGGAGGTCGTTCCAGTCGTGGTGCCGGTGCTGGGAATCACTCCGTCGGCTATGGCCTTTTGGATCACATTCGTTGCCGTGTCTACGACAAAGTCAGCCAAGAATTCCTGAATTTCTACGCCGTTGATATAAAGGCGCTCGATGTTGTAATAACCAACCTTGGGTCGAAGGGTGGTCAGAATGATTTCGCTGGACATGGGAAGGATTCCTCTCAGTGGGTCATTAAAAAGCTTAAAGATAAGCGCGCTCAGGTCAAAAGATGCCCACTATAGAGAGCATACAAAGGAGGCATGGATCCCGCAAGGGATCCATGCCTCTCAATGTTTGGGGATGTTCAGTCCAGATAGCTGCCAGGAATAACCGGATCAGTGTGTCTCGCGTTCTTCAGGTACGAGTACACACGAGCCAACCAACTCATGAAAGTGGACTTCTTCCGTAGTCCTCCTTTTTCGCTGTACTCGATATCGTCATCCCTCAGATCCGGATCAAAATCACTGATCAACTGCGGACAAACTGCTTCGATCTTTCTCGGGGCGTAGGCGATGGCCCATTCCGGATTGTGGAGAACCAACCCATTGAAGTTCATGAGCGCCATGATCTTAGGGTGTTTGAAGCTCGCCCAATCCGGACGCAACTCACACACAATCCCCGGGTATTGAGCCAGAACCCACTCCGGGGCAAACCGACAGGCCCATTCGGGGTTGTGAATGATCATCGCGTGCGGATTGAGATTGAACGCCCAGCGTGGGTGTTTCTGACAGATCTTTTTCAACTCATCGAGAGAAAGATCTGAGAACCGCTTGTTGATGGCTTTATCGCGGGCTTCGGTAAATTCAGATTCAGTATGCATATTCGTCCTCTTCAGCTTCTTGGAACACCCCAACCTTCTTTTGACTGATTCGGGGTTTGTTTAAGTCATCTGGAATGGGTCCAGTTTCAGGGAATGGCAACACAAAGTATTTCTTGGACTCAGGAATAGCCGGCACGCCGCGATGCTTACCGCGCATCACGGTTAGGTATGATCTCCCATCCGACACCTCAATGTGGATGTAGAGTTCCAGATCCATTTCTTGGCCGAGCTGCTTAGATCCTTCGTAGTAATTCTTACCGGGCAGGTGTTTGACAAAGTCACGATAGCCTTCACGCACAAGCATCGTGGCGTCCACCGACAACTGGTGTGGGGTAATCAGGGTGATTCTCTTGGCACTAAAGAAGTTGCGAGCCTTGCGGAATAGATCACGCAAATTAGTTCCGGTGGCTCCGTCGGTATCGCAGCCACTCAGATTCATCTGGCGCAAGTAGTCAATCATGCAGACATGGATCTCGTAGCCTTGAGATTCCAGGTCAAGAATAAGGTTCTTCAGATCCGCAAGCGCGAAATCGGAAGGGTTGTACCGATACATCTTGACGTGGTAGCCGTTGACCTTCATGCGATCAACGACATACTTCGCCATGTCTCTTTCATGCAGCTTTCCAAACACAGGCATGACGCCATGCTCGTTGATGCTGATGTTTTCGTAAAGGAAACGAACGTTGTTCGGAAGCTCGTCCTCAAACGAGATTCGAACCATCAAAGGCTTTTTCGTTTTATCAATCAAGTACGGCGTGTTGTACTCGCACATCTGCTTGAACAACGTCAGACTGAAACCCGTCTTGTAGTTGTGCTGAAGCGCGTTGATGACGATTTCCTCTCCCCGCCGCGCGCCACCCTGGGTTGCTACGTTGAGGTCCTGCCATCCAAACTGAATCATGCCTTCGTTTGAACTCATCGTGGCGGCTTCTCTGAACACAGTTTCCACCGAGTCCAAATTGTCCACGTCCAAACTCGACACCATGCGCGTGTCAATCTTGGCATCCATCTGCTGGAAGGGATCCAGCGAGGCAATCAATTCTGCCGTAAATTTTCTCAGGTCCGGGATTTGTGCTCGGTGAAAGCAGACTTTTGTCGAGGCGTCTCGAATGACTTTTGTAAGTTTGTCTTCTCGATCACTGGCCCTCAAGAACGACTGAAGGAGCCTCGTATTCTTCAAAATACTGACGTGATCGACCTCTTCGTTCACGTAATCCGAAATCGACTCAAATATGAGGGGATTATCCCTGAGGATAATCCGAAGTTTGGATTTGAAATCATTCGCATCGATCTTCTCGCCCAAAGGCGCATCCAGTAGCCCGATGCAGATTTGCTTGAGTTGATTAAGTTCTTCCCGGTCTCGCATTCCGTTCAGGCTAGACTCCGGAACCTTCACTTTTTCGAGCCATCCTCGGACAAGCTCCTCACTTCTTTGGGGTTCTGCAAAATGCGACTCCCAGTAAAGAAGAGCCAAACATTGAGCGAGAATGACGTAGTTATCCATGGGGGATATTCGATATGGTTGGTGTAGGGTGACTGCTTTGGTTGGTGGTCCCCGCAGTCTGACACACGATGGTTGTCCTGGTTTGTTTTTTACCATTCTTATTAGTGTGATTGATATGCTGATCCTATAAATTAACTAATCTTGTAGGTGATCTTCAACCACTTAGAATAGGAGGACCCATGGGTCCTAGTGCGCACCGAAAATTTATTTTCCTTCCAAGGTGGGTGGAGATCCTCCTCCAAAGGCAAGGTCAAAGCCCCACCGTCCTTCAAGATCTGTCCAAAGCCAACGAGTACCTGTCCTGGATGGACCTTGCTTGTGTGGACTATCTGAATGAAAATGCCAAACGTTTGCTCGGATTTGACAACTCCGACTGCGGAACCAACGACACTGGACTGGGTGTTGCAGGGGAAGGCATAAAAATTTATATCCATCATGTGGCGCCGCTACGCCCCATGGTGGAGCAGGTCCTGATGGACCGACTCTTTGAAGCAGAGGGCCATTTCGAGGAAGGGAAACGCAAAACGCATCACGCGTACGTGTCCGACCAAGAGATTGTTTTCGTGGTTATTTACCCGTCTTGCTTCATTGGCGACACCAGGATGCAAGATGCACAGAGTCTGACGAAAGATATTTTCAAGATCATTCACGATTTTGAAGGTTTCGATCGGTTAGTTCAACACGCTTGCTGGCGCGAGCACTTCTCCAATCAATCGATTCAATCGGCGGCGTGAGCCGTTTCTTTTCTCTACGGAGTCATTTCCCATGATCAAGTTTTCCAACCGTGACACGCTCGGCATCCGTCCGCAGCAGGCTCAGACGCCGACCGAAGCCCTGATGGGCGCCGTGTCGAACCTGAAGGAACAGAACTCTGGCCATCACGTGGACGCGGGCACGACCAAGGGCATCCTGGGCATCGAGTCGATGTCGGTGGAAGTCGCTGGCCGTGCGGACGAGTCGGCTGGTCGAATTCAAGAGAATCTGACCAAGGCCATCGCCGCCACCAATCTGCAGCTCAAGAATGAGGGCCGCGGCACGATGGAGTTCGGCGCTGCTTCCCTGGAAGCCGCCACCTACGCCATGATGGCCGCTTCGAACCCGCGCGCGCTGGCTGCTCGCGGCAACTTCGATCCGACCGGCGTTCGCTCGGCTGCCGAGCAAGAAAAGGCGACCTACGTCGCCATGAACTCGACCGGCGTGCGCGGCAAGCGTCCCGTGGTCGGCGCCGAAGCCTTCGACAACCGTGTGAACAACACCATCATCGAACGCGCTGTCACGTACAACCTGAAGGGTCCGCGTCAGAACGAATTCGCCGCCACGTTCTTCCCGCCGGTGGCAATCGCTCCGGGTCAAGCCGCCTGGTCGACGTCGATCCAAGTCCAGTATGTCTTCGAGCCGGTCAAGCATGCCGTCAACGGCGCCGTCGCTGACTTCCATCGCGTCTCGCTGCTGAAGGCCCTGCGCAAGTCCGACATCCTGCGCAGCGAAGTCACGAAGGTCATCCCGGTCCTGCGCACCGGTGGTGGCGAATCGGACACCACGCACCTGTTCTCGTCCAAGGTCGCGCCGGTCAACGTGATGTACGAAAACCATCCCGTCCCGACCGCACCGCTGGCCTTCGGCGTCGGCGAGTTCAACCTGCTGGGCCTGAGCCAGAACGACGCGCTGATCCAGCAAGGCGTGTTCACGCACAGTGACTCGCTGGACTCGGCCGCCTACTTCGAAGAAATCTTCATCGAACTGGGCGCCAACGCCGGCGGCAAGGTTCTGCGCTTCCCGGTGAAGGACCTGCGTGGCACGCACTTCACCTACAGCCTGCAAGGCAACACCCGCACGCTGTCCATCCAAAGCAAGATCTACGATCTGTGGCTGAAGAAGGACATGCTGGATCACCTGGGCGCCGCCATCCCTGGCCTGAATGGTCTGGGCACGAACCAAGTGCGCGTCAGCATGAGCGTGTACGGCACGATCCTGCAGGACAAGGGCACCACGGACATCAACGCCGGCAAGCTGGTCGTCGAAGAAATCCGTACGGCCGATGGCGAGAAGCTGGACCTGAAGTCCTCGCAAGGCGCCACGATCGTGACGCTGCTGGAAGGCACCAAGGGCGACAGCTACCGTGTGAACATCCGTCGCACGAACTCGAACCTGCGTGAAAACGGTCAGCGTATCGACACGCAGACCGAAGTGAACGTGTACTACGTTCCGACGCTGGCTCCGATCACGGCTCAACGCCCGGTGCTGCAAGACGGCTCGGACGACGGTGCCCTGATGGACACGCTGTGCCAGACGACCTACGTCAACGCCTCGAACCACGCGGTCGACCGCCTGTTCGAAATCGCCGACACGCTGAAGACCTACACCGCCAATCGCGGCGTGGAATCGCAAGCGCAGATGCTGGGCGTGGTCAGCTACCTGATCGAGCCGACGTATCTGGAAGACGAATGGAAGATCGACGAGATGGTCGACTCCCTGAACTCTTCGGATCGTGCGAACAACACGATGGACGCGTTCCTGAACGGCGTGCGTGACTTCGCCTACCGCATGTGGACGGAGTCGGGTCTGCAACTGGCCCTGGAAGCCGCCTACGGCACCTGCCCGAAGCCCGTGGTCATCATCGGCTGCGACCCGCTGTACAAGCGCTGGCTGACCGAGTTCGGTGACAACCGCATGATGGGCGAGTTCTTCGGCCACCGCGTGGTCGATTCCTGGAACGAAAAGATGAGCGGTCACCTGTTCATCACCTTCGGTCTGGAAGAAGCGTTCTCGTCCGGCGTGCAGTGCCCGTGGCACTTCGGCAACTTCGTCTGGCGCGCGGAAGTGCCGGTCGCGATGCCGATCACCCGTGGCAACGCCACCACGCACGAACTGATGGTCACGCCGTCGTACCTGCACGTGCCGAACCTGCCGGTTCTGGCCAAGATCAAGGTCTCCGGCATCGAGAAGATCATCGCTGCCAAGAACCCGGTCTGGACGAAGGCTGTGTAATTGCCAGGTACCCTATTCGTGGGGTAAACAAAGAAATAAGGGGGCCTTCGGGCTCCCTTATTTTTTATGACGTGGTTGAATACAGTGTCTCTCACCCCCTACCCCAGGAGCCTGTCCTTATGTCTGATACCAATTCTACCGCTCGCGGTCTGACTCGTTACTTCACTGCAATTGATGATGCTGCATTCCAATCAACCACTCCATCTGCAGAACAACCATCTCTGCAAGATCGACTGAATGCGGTCAGTGAGCCGATACACAGTGTTCGGTTTATCACTCAGGCACCAGACTTCGAGAAGATAGAACTTCCCACCCTCAATGCTGAGGAAATCTCAACACTCCCTCAGTACACGAATTCTCAGTTGATTCTGACTGGCGTGAAGAGAACAGACCGGGGTATCGAAGTCGCCTATTCTTCACCTACCGATTTACAAAAGACGGAGATGACTTCTACAGATGGGGAAGGCGGAGTGAAGTGGGACTATGTCACAACACCCAATGCCGTTAGGGTTAGTCCACTCACGAATTGTCTCCACGATGATGGTCAACCTAGAGCACCATTCCAAGCTGATGAGATCAAAAATTCGGGCCATCTACAAGAGAACCTCGAGAGCCCCTACGCAGATGTCGTCGAGACTACTTCCTTGCCGATTCTCAGCGTTCCTGAAGACAAGGTAGAGTTTTTTCGTGGCGTCTTGAAGAAGATGGCTGAGTCTTCTCCGGTCCCCTTTCCTGAGTTTTACCCAGTTAGCGATCCAAGTCTGATGCCGTCGTCGGGATCTCCTGTGAACATGGAAGTTAGTTTCGACTATACACCCATCATTGGCCAGGCCGATTACGAAGCGGCAAAGTTGGTGGGACAAACGTTGGAAGCCACGGAAGCAGCCGACTTTCGAAACATATGGGCGTCGGACTACCGCCCATCTCTTATTGTCCGTAACCCGTTGGACAAAGACGGTAATCCCGTCGGAGGTCTTGTTCTTCACCCTCAGGCTCAAGGGGTCTCCACAAGCATTCTCACTCCTGAAGAAGCACGACTAGGGTGGTCACACTCAGTTCCAGTACAAGTATCGATAGAGTCCGAAGAGAATACCCCTCGCGTAGAAACACCTCAAGAGTCAGGGGATCAGTCCATCCAAAGAGCTTATTCGAGCACTACGATAACACGAGGCATTTCCGATCTGGAAAAGACAGGTCCCGAAGAACCCGCTCTTCCCATATCGGATTCGACAGAAGCCAGTCCTTTTGCACAAAGAGCGATAAAGATCATAGAGGGTTTGGAATCCGAACTGACAACGTTCGTTGGACGACTCAAAGAGATCGTACCGAATTCTAGAGATGCGCTGTATGCTGTACAGCGCGATCCTTATCTCCGACCTGCAACTCTGACTCAAGAAGAGATGGATTCGATCAAAATCCCAGACCTGACGACGCGCTGGACCCTACTACCGGACGGTGAAACAGTAGTAGGGGTAAAGAACACCCAACCCACTCAATCTACCGAGGAATCAGCCATGACACAGCAAGACATCCAAAACGAAACCCCGGAAGAAAACCAACCGCTTCATTCGGGAAATTTCGGGTACGTCATCGATCTGGATCCGTCTGGAAGCCTTACGGCGACCTCTCCCTCGGATCAACTGGTGGTCAAATGCCGCAATGAGCCCACCTCCATCATCAAGTTGGATGTTCCGGAGAACCAAACCCAACCAGTGGAGGTGGAAAAAGCCTGGAGCGTTGATTGGGGCAATAAGACGGAAGTTACTCAAGGATCGGCTCTCGAGGAAGTCTTTGCCAAAACAGCCATCTCGGCAAACTATCCGAAATTCGATCCGGTCGCGTCGGCCAAATTTCTCGAGGAAATTTCTCAAGAAGGTCCGTTCATCACGAGGGTCGAAGACCTTCACTACAATCCCCACGAAAAACCCACCGTCTACGAAATCGATGCCCGAGACCAGGAAGAGCCTGTCGTCATCGAAGTGGGCGCAGTACCCGAAATACAAGAGCTGACGACCTGGGCGGAAACTGCCCCTCCGAAAGGTCCGGATTGGGAAGCCTATCTGAATGCAACAGAGAAGACGTGGCGTGTCGACGGAATCATTCTGGGTCAGATTTACACGAAACATAGCGATCCGGCGGTTTGGGACTATCTGCGTAAATCGATCCACAACACGCATGCCCCAAGTGACATGAAGGTGGGACATTCCCCGATCACTGAAGAGGCGGCGGAAAAGTTCCTGAAGTCGTACAAGATCACCGCAGGAATGGATCAGCGCAAGCTCAGACAGCTCTACCGTCCTGTAACTGGTGGTTATTACCCGAACGTGGTTTACACGACCCCGATCGAGTCGGTCACTCACGTTATCCACAACTTCCGCCGTGAGGGAGATTTCCTAATCGGAGATCTGGTCTGTTTCAGTCAAGAGTGGTACGACCACTATCTCGAAGATCCTATTCGGGCACTGTGCTCTCGCAGCTTTCTCACGATCGATGCCGATCGATCACGTCCCCGAAGCCAGGAACTTCTGACGTGGGATCTCCAATCGGTCAAAGAAGAAAACATCAAGCGCCGGAAAGTCTGGGTGCAATTGGGCAAGGTCATTCCGGACTCGGTGGTGGCGGACAACGACTCCTGGGAAGCGCTTAGTGAGAACGATCGCGATTGGTCCATGCAAGTGCTGGAAAAGAAACAACCCACGCTTCTCCTGCAAAGTTCCGCAATGCATCTCCTGCAGAGAAAAGAGCCTCTCGTCGGAGGAGTTTCTTCAAAGGTTCGGGCCCGCGTGGATGCGGCGCAAACTCAAGAACAGAAGAACGCTGAATTTCTGTTGACCCCTTTCAATGAAGCCGTTCTTTACATTGAAAAGTTCCAACTGGACGGCGATCAGCTCTGGGGGAGGGTCCTCTGTGATACACTGGAGATGGCTGAAGATGTCTACAAAAACGGACTCGATACCATGCGATTCCGTGGTTTGATGAAGTACCACTCGGAGACCAGCCGACCGGAATGGCAGACGGTCATTGCGTGGGATTATCGTCCGCGCATCGGGTAAGACCTAGACTCGTCGCCTGAATGCAGTTCAGCAGGAGCATACATCATCTTCCTGCTGAACCTCCATCTTTCCTTCTCCCATTCAGTATCCGAAAATCGATTGATTTTCAAAGATACGCTACCTGGCTACCATCATGACTACCCGTACAAACACTGAACTCACTGCTTCCATTGCATCCCGCATCGCAAATGTTTTGAATTTGCTCCATCGTCACGATGATTTTGAAAAAGAAGACGACCTCGTCGGTGCTGAAAGCTACCTGTGCTTGGTGGTTCTGGTAAAACAAGTATCCGAGGAAAATCGTGAGCCTTTGATTGAGGCTCTGAAAGTACACGGATACTGCTTGAATTACAAAGCCAAGATCGGTACCCGTGAAGGTATTGACATTGTTCATCTGACTTCTGGACTTTCTGTTTTTCCGGATTAAACGCGTCAATCCTCAATACTGCACTACAGCCATTCAAATGGCTGTAGTGCAGTAAGTTTTCTTATTCCATTTTTTTATAGTCATATATCCTCTCCATGAATCGAAGACATACCGTCTTTGATCACTGCCCGCAACCACTCCCGAGAAAGGGAAATCACCATGGCAAAGAACCTGAAAGATTTGACCGAAGCCAAAGAACAAATCGAAGAAGAGCTGGCAAAGATTGCCAAAGAGATTGCTTTGCAAGAAGATCTCATCACGCGTGAGAGTCGATTCGAGGAACTCCAAGAAGAATTCTTGGAGTATATGGAGTTGGTGGAAACGCACCGCAAGGCGCATCGAGCCGGGTTATGGGATCATCCCTATGACGTGGCTAATGCCATGATCGGCAAGCTCGGAAACACCCCACTTACGCGCCAGCTCGATGCGCTCGAACATCTCCTTGCCGAACTTTCGGTTCTGCTGACGTAAGTCAGCGCTTCGCGCAACCGGGTAACCCCTGGTTGCGCGAAGCTTATTTTTTTGTTTCCGAGAATAATGCAATCATACATTATTCTCAAGACACCCCACACTTTCTGCGCAATACCGAGGATGCAATAAAAATGAACTCTTCACAAACCGCAGCGTCTCAGATTCACGTCTTCTATCAGCCTGCTCCGTCGTTATATCACATTCAAAGATCAAGCCCTAATGCGAAGGCCCACCGCCCTGCTGCC